>ERZ1090865.298-NODE-298-length-29694-cov-6.387530_pt1 | contig 29694 bp, 27 predicted proteins | sample MGYA00478478_ERZ1090865 | MGnify/ENA primary metagenome ERZ1090865 (study PRJEB33644, sample SAMEA5815715) | chicken gut metagenome | biome: Chicken; feature: Gastrointestinal Tract; material: Caecum | place: Ireland | collected 2019-01-01 | study: A study of the... | reverse complement strand
GATTACGTCGACGTGCGTGAGCACCCCGAAGAAAATCCGTTACTCCCGGTGACGCCCGTAAAGGAAGCGCCGAAAACCGAAACGACAGCGGAAAAAGCGGAAACGGATAAAACGGCTGAAACGCCGGAAGCTGCTTCCGACGACGCGCCCGCAGACAGCGACAAAGAAGCCAAAGCGCCGGTCGAGGAAAAGCAATATCGGACGTTTAATGAAATTTTCAAAGACGGTTTTCGTAAAATTTTCCCGAACAAAACCGACAGCGTCGGCGAGCGGCTGCGCAAAGTCGTTATGGATTTGTCGATTGTGGCACTTGTCGGCTGTGCGGTATATTTCTGCATGTTCGCCGCGCAGAACTGGCAGGCGGAAAGACAGCACGAGGATTTAAAGGGCCAAATTATTGACGATACCGACGTGCTCAGCGAAAGCGATGTTTGGGCGGACTTCATTTCCAAATACCCGAACATTCAGCTGCCCGAGGGCATCATGGCGAAATACGCCTATCTGTATGCAATTAACCAGGATTTGGTCGGCTGGGTCAAAATTCCGAACTCCACGATTGATATGCAGGTTGTGCAGGCGGGCGACAACCAAACCTATTTGAAAACGGACTTCTACGGCAATTACAGCCGTTACGGCTGCCCGTATATGGACTACCGCAACGACGCGAAATACTTAAACCAAAATACGATTATTTACGGTCACCACATGAGCGACGGGCTTGTATTTGCCGACTTGAAAAAATATAAAACCATCGACGGCTTTAAAGAGTCCCCGATTATGGAGTTTGACACGCTTTACAGAAGCTACAAATTCAAAATTTACGCGGTAATGATTACCAACAGCAAAGAAGAGGACGACAACGGTTATATCTTCAACTACACCGTTCCGGACTTCGGCTCGGAGGCGAATTTCACGAGCTATATTGCCGCGGTGGATGAGCGCAAGCTCTACACCACCGGCGTGGATATTCAGCCGGATGACAAGCTGTTGACGCTTTCGACCTGCACCTATGAATTTTCCGACGCGCGGCTTGTGATTATCGGCCGCATGGTGCGTGACGGGGAAGATGCCTCGGTGGACACAACGTTGGCGGTTGCCAACCCCAACCCGCGCTATCCGCAGGCGTGGTATGACAAAAACGGCAAAACCAATCCGTTTGCCGGTGCGGCACAATGGACATTGCAATAAGACAAAACGGATATAAGGGATGGATGAAGGACTATGAATTTGAAAATGCTTGCGCTTTCTGCGCAAGGGGACGCCGGAACCTCTAAAATGCTTGCCCGCATTTCCGGGGCGTTTTCCGGCTTCGCGGATGAAACCGAGTTTGCGGTTTATGACAGCTTGAAAACCTTGCTGCCGCCGTTCGCCGAAGCGCTGAAAACAAGCCAGGGGATTGTGCTGGCAATCCAAAAGAGCAAATACAACAACGTGCGCGCCAAGCTTTGTGCGGCGTTGGCGCTTGAAACCGCAGAAGACAAGCGGCTTTATGATTTGATTTCCAAAAAATCCGACGCCGAAGAAGAAGTCATGCACAAACATGCAGTTGTGCCGAAAGGCGCGGCAATCTTCGCTTCCGGCGACGGCATGTATCCGGGTTTTGCTGTGAAAAAAGGCAAACAGATTATCTTCTTTTTGCCGCTGGATTCGGAACGCTTAGACGGTGAGCTCAAAGGCGGCGTGGTGCCGTTCTTAATGCAGCAAAGTGCCAAAAAACCTGCCGAGCCGGAGAAAAAACCGGATAAGGTTTTGCCGCAGCCGACAGACCCGTTTGCCGACAGCGTGCTTCAGCGCACAATCAATATTTTGCGCGAAAACAATCAGACAGTGGCGGTCAGCAGCACGCCGACTTCGTCTTACATAAAAGCGCTGGCGACCAAAAACACGGTGGATTTTGACCGTTTCTTCATTTTCACCCCGCACGTTGAAGACAAGGGCGATTACAATTTGACCGATTATGCTGCGCTGCTTGCTAAATCCGCAAAGGAACTGGCGGGCGCGCCTTACGGGGCGTGCATTTCGGAAATCTGCACAAGCGATGGCGGCGACAGCGTGTATATTACCGTTGCCGACGAAAAAACCGCGCTGGTGCGCAAACTCTATCGTGAAGACGACGAAACCACCGAAGCTTTCCTGCATGACGCCGCCGAAGAACTTGTGGAACTCATCGGCGAAAAAGCTGCGGGCAAAGGCGCGGTCGGCATTGAAGTCGCTTCGGTAGATACCAACGAAAAGAAGGGCGGCTTCCTTTCTAAAAAATCCGGCAAAATCACCGTTTCGATTATCGCGATTGTTTTAGTCGCGGCGATTGTGACCGGCTCTATATTCTTTGTCAGAGAAAAACGCGCACGCGAAGCGCTCGCGGCCGAGGAGGCTTCCAGACAGGCGGCCGAAGCAGCAACCGCAACGTCGGCAACCACGACAGAAATTGCAAAGCCGGTGGTCGATACCGTGCCGCTTTCGCAGTTTATTTATAACGAAGCGGTCAACGGCATTACCGAAACCCCTGCCGAAGTTACCACGGCGAGCGCGGACGGTTCGGCGATTGACACGTCTAACACAGCACCTGCTACGACTTCGACCATTCCCGACACAATTATCGTCAACGGCGAGACGTTAGACGCCAAAGAAGCGGTTGCGCGTATGGTCGAAGCGGAAATGGACAACACTTATAACGAAGAAGCGATTAAGGCGCAGGCGGTTGTCGTCTATACCTATCTCAAATACCGCAACACGAATTGGAAAATCACCGGCGTGACGCTTGCCGACGAATACAGCGACGAGGTTTACAACGCCGTGCGCGCGGTGTTCGGCGAATATTTGAGCTTTAACAACGCCCCCGCGTTTACGCCGTTCTTCAAACTTTCCGCGGGCAAAACCGTAGCGGCGGAAACCGTGTTCGGCAAATCCTACCCCTATCTTCGTGCGGTCGACAGTCTTTCCGACAGAACCCAGGAGGGTTACAAAACCGATTTGATTTTCTCTTCGGCAGATGTCAAAACGCTGCTTACCGCCTATGATGAAACGCTGACCATCGGCGACGACCCGAACGAGTGGATTAAGGTCACGGCACACAGCGGCGCGGTCAACACCGGCGTCGGCTATGTTCAGACCGTTTCCGTCGGCGACAAGGAAATTTCCGGTATGGAATTTGTCAACAAAGTTATGGCGGGCAAAAATATGCCGTCGGAATGCTTCTCAGTGGAATACAACACCCCGACCGACGAATTTACCTTTACCGTTTACGGCATCGGCCACGGCGTCGGCATGAGCCAAATGGGCGCGGACAAAATGGCGGCAACCGGCTCGACTTACGTCCAGATTCTTTCCAAATACTACAGCGGTACAACGCTGACAGCATAATAAAAATTCAGGAGGATTTTCAGTATGGCTATTCTTGTTACGGGCGGCACCGGCTTTATCGGTTCCCACACCTGCATTTCGTTAACCGAGGCGGGGTATGACATTGTTATCGTTGACAACTACTACAATTCCAGCCCCAAATCCTTAGCACGCATCAACGAGCTTTGCGGCAAAGAGCTGAAGTTCTATGAATGCGACATCCGCGACAAAGCGGGGATGCAGCGCATTTTTAAAGAGAACAAAATTGACGCGGTCATTCATTTCGCAGGTCTCAAGGCGGTCGGGGAATCCTGCCACAAGCCGCTGGAATATTACGACAACAACATCGGCGGCACTTTGGCGCTTTGCGAAGTCATGCGCGACAACGGCTGCAAAAACATTGTGTTCAGCTCTTCCGCAACCGTGTACGGCATGAACAACGTCTCGCCGCTGAAAGAAACGATGAAAACCGGCGGCACCACGAACCCCTACGGCACAACCAAATATATGATAGAAATCATTTTGGAGGATCTTTACAAAGCCGACAACGACTGGAACGTCACCCTGCTTCGCTATTTCAACCCCATCGGCGCGCATAAGAGCGGCAGAATCGGGGAAAATCCCAACGGGATTCCCAACAACCTGATGCCTTATATCACCCAGGTGGCAATCGGCAAACTGCCGGAGCTTTCCGTTTACGGCGACGATTACGACACCCCCGACGGCACCGGCGTGCGCGACTATATCCATGTGGTTGACTTAGCGGAAGGCCACGTCAAAGCGGTGGATAACATTCTGGAAGGCAAAAAAGGTGTTCAGATTTTCAACCTCGGCACCGGCAAAGGGTATAGCGTTTTGGATATTGTCAAGGCGTTTGAAAAAGCCAGCGGCGTGAAAATCCCTTATAAAATTGTCGGCCGCCGTGACGGCGATATTGCAACCTGCTATTCCGACCCCACAAAGGCAAAAGAAGTGCTCGGCTGGGAAGCCAAGCGCGATTTGCAGGAAATGTGCGAAGATTCCTGGCGTTGGCAAAGCCAAAACCCCAACGGCTTTGACGATTGAGGAAGCACACGAGGTCCCTTTTTTTGAAAGGAGAAAGTAAAATGCAAAAGAAAAAGACCGTTTGGATTGTTTTGGCAGTTGTGGTCGTCGTGCTGGCGATTTTGGTCGGCAGCGTAGTTTCCTCTTACAACGGCCTTGTCGACACCCGTGAACAGGTCACCGCGGCGCAGGCGAATGTCGAAACCTATTTGCAGCGGCGCGCAGACTTGATTCCGAACCTTGTGAGCACCGTAAAAGGCTATGCTTCGCACGAAGAAGAGGTCTACACCGCCCTTGCGGACGCGCGTGCAGCGCTTGCGGGCGCGAACACCGTGGACGAAATGAACGAAGCGAACGCGGCGCTCGACTCGGCGCTTTCCCGCTTGCTTGTCGTGGTGGAAAATTACCCCGAACTCAAAGCGGATTCGCAGTTTATCAACCTGCAAGATGAGCTTGCCGGTTCCGAAAACCGGATTGCCCAGGCGCGCAAGGATTACAACGAAATTGCGCAAAATTACAACACCAGAATTCAAAAGTTCCCGACGGTCATTTTAGCCAACCTTTTCGGCTTTGACGCGGCGGAATATTTTGAGGCAACGGAAGAATCCCAAACCGTGCCGAGTGTGAATTTTGATTAAGCGACCGCCGATTTTGTTTTGCGGAGGTAAAACATGAAAAAACTTTTATCCCTGCTCGGCGCGGCACTGCTGCTCGCAATGCTTTGCCTGCCCGCGGCGGCAAAAACCGAATACCCAAAGCCGACAACGGACTTTTTCGTCAACGATTTTGCCGGCTGTCTTTCGAGTGATGACGCCGCTTATATGCAAAGTCTCGGCGAAGCGCTTTATAAAGCCACCAAAGCGCAGGTGGTTGTGGTTACGGTCGATAGTCTCGACGGCGAATCGATTGAAGATTACGCCATTGGCCTCGGGCGTGAATGGGGCATCGGCGACGAAGAAACCGATTCGGGCGTTTTGCTTTTGCTCTCTTCCGGCGACCGTGAAGTGCGTATAGAAGTCGGCTATGGGCTCGAGGGAAGACTTACCGACGGCAAAACCGGGCGGATTTTAGATAACTACGCCATGCCCTATTTGAGAAATAATGATTTTTCAACCGGACTCCGTGGGGCTTACGCCGCGCTTGTGAATGAAGTCTATGCGGAATACGGCATGGAGACCACAACCGGCGAAGGCATGACCGTTCTAGCGAACACGGACGAATACGACAGCGAATTGACCGCCGGCGGGCAGTTGATTCTCATGGTTGCGTTCGGCTTGGCAATCTTGGTCTGGGTGTTTGCCCGGATTCTTTCCAAACATACAGGCGGAGGCACCGGCGGGCACGGCGGCGGATTTTACGGCGGCGGCTTCTATGGAGGCGGTTCTTTCCGCGGCGGCGGAGGTTTTTCCGGCGGCGGCGGCGGCTTCTCCGGCGGTGGCGGTTCCTTTGGCGGCGGCGGAAGTTCCCGCGGATTTTAAAAATTGATTTTAAAACAAAAAAAGCTCCGGCAGACACACTGCCGGAGCTTTTTTCTGTTCTTATTTTTATTTTCTGTTTTCTTTGTATTCGAGTGCCGCGCCGATAAGACCTGAAAACAGCGGATGCGGTCTTGTCGGGCGTGATTTAAATTCGGGGTGCGCCTGCGAAGCCAAGAACCACGGGTGGTCTTTGAGCTCGACCATTTCCACAATGTGCTTGTCCGGCGAAACGCCGCAAATGTGCATACCGTTCGCTTCGAGCTGGTCGCGATAGTCGTTGTTGACTTCGTAACGGTGGCGGTGCCGTTCGTGAATGAGCTGTTGGCCGTAAGCCTGATACGCTTTGGAATCCTCCGCCAAAACGCAGGGGTATTGCCCCAAACGCATGGTGCCGCCGAGGTTTGTGACGTCGTATTGGTCGGGCATCAGGTAAATCACCGGGTCTTTCGTGTCGGGGTCGATTTCCGTGGTGTTCGCGTCGGCAAGCCCCAACACGTCGCGCGCAAATTCAATGACGGCGACCTGAAGCCCTAAGCAAATGCCGAGGTAGGGGACCTTGTTTTCCCGCGCATATTTCGCCGCGCAGATTTTACCCGGAATGCCGCGCGTACCGAACCCGCCGGGCACCAAAATGCCGTCGGCTTTTCCGAGAATTTCCGCTGCGTTATCGTCATTCAGCGTTTCGGAATCCACCCAGTCAATGTGGACTTTTGCGTCGTGTGCGAGTCCGCCGTGTTTGAGCGCTTCGTTGACGCTCAAATACGAGTCGTGCAGTTCGACATATTTGCCGACAAGCGCGATGTTCACGTCTTTCTTAAGTGACGCATTTCTTTCCATCATCCGAAGCCAGTCGGTGTGGTCCGGCGCTTTGCAGTTTAATTTGAGTTTTTTAACGACGATATTCGCAATGCCCTCTTTTTCAAGTTCCATCGGAATTTGATACAGCGTCGGCATATCGCGGTTTTCAATGACATTTTCCGACGGCACGTTGCAGAACAGTGCGATTTTGTCTTTAATGTCCTGGCTGATTTCGTGCTCGGTGCGCAAAACGATGATGTCGGGGCGAATGCCGATGCCGAGCAGTTCTTTGACGGAGTGCTGGGTCGGTTTGGTTTTCAGTTCCATCGACGCGCCGAGATAAGGTACCAGTGTGACGTGCACAAACATGCAGTCGCCTGCGCGTTCCTGGGCAAACTGGCGAATCGCCTCTAAAAACGGCTGGCTTTCAATGTCGCCGACCGTGCCGCCGATTTCCACCAAAACAACGTCAATGCCCTCCGTTTCGTTGAGCGCAATCCGGCGTTTGATTTCGTTGGTGATGTGCGGAATAATCTGAACGGTCTGTCCGCCGTAAACGCCTTTGCGTTCGTTGGAAAGAACGTTGTAATACACACTGCCCGAAGTGCAGGAGCTGTTTTTGGTTAAGCTGACGTCCATAAAACGCTCATAATGCCCGAGGTCGAGGTCCGTCTCCGCGCCGTCGTCGGTAACAAACACCTCCCCGTGCTGAATGGGATTCATCGTGCCCGGGTCAATGTTCAAATACGGGTCCAGCTTCATAACGGTGACCTGCAAACCGCGGTCAATCAGAAGCCTGCCGAGGGAAGCCGCCGTAATGCCCTTGCCGAGGCCGGACACCACGCCGCCGGTAACGAAGATGTATTTAGCCGCCATAAACAAAACTCCTTTGGAATGAGAATACAAAATTATTTGTGATAGAAAGCCTTTCTCTGCCGCGTCGGCTCACAGGTGACGTGTACGCCGAGCTTCGAGAAAGTGTGCATATCCACGTCCGCCAAAATCACGGTGGAATGCATTTCGCACCCGCGCAAATTTTCGAGCGCCTGCATGGCTTTTTCCGCCGTCGGGTTGGTCGCCGCCGAAATCGAAAGTGCCAAAAGCACTTCGTCGGTGTGAAGCCTCGGGTTTTTGTTGCCGAGGTGGTTGACTTTCAGGTCCTGAATCGGTCCGATGACCACCGGGGAAACCAAATCAATGTCGGCGTTAATGCCCGCGAGCGCCTTTAAGGCGTTCAAAATCAGCGCGGACGAGGCGCCCAACAAATCGCTTGTCTTGCCGGTGATAATCCGGCCGTCGTCAAGTTCCATAGCCGCCGCGGGTTCACCGGTTGCCTCGGCAACGTCTAACGCTTTTTGCACGCATTTTCGATAGGTGGGCGTGATTTCAAGCTGTTTCATCAACAGGTCCAAAGACAAAATCTGATCCGCCACATTTTCGCCGTTTTTCGCCGCGACGAGCGCTTTATAATAGCGGCGGATAACCTCTTGTTTGGACGCTTCGCGCACGACCTCATCATCCACAATGCAGTTGCCCGCCATGTTGACGCCCATATCGGTCGGGGATTTATAAGGCGAAGTGCCGTAAATCTGTTCAAAAATGGTGTTGAGCACCGGGAAAATTTCAATGTCGCGGTTGTAGTTGACCGTGGTTTTGCCGTAAGCCTCTAAATGGAACGGGTCAATCATGTTGACGTCGTTCAAATCGGTTGTCGCCGCTTCATACGCGAGGTTTACAGGGTGCTTTAACGGCAGGTTCCAAATCGGGAACGTCTCAAACTTGGCGTAGCCCGCCTGAATGCCGCGTTTGTGTTCGTGGTAAAGCTGGGAAAGGCAAACCGCCATTTTGCCGCTGCCCGGACCCGGCGCCGTCACAACGACGAGCGAGCGCGTGGTCTCAATATAATCATTTTTGCCGAATCCGTCGTCGCTGACAATCAGCGGAATGTTGGCGGGGTAGCCCTCAATCGTATAATGCCGCCAAACGCGCACGCCGAGCTTGTGAAGCTTCTCTTCAAACGCCACCGCTGAAGGCTGCGCACCGTATTGCGTCATCACCACGCCGCACACCGGAAGCCCGAACGCCGAATAAGTGTCTAAAAGCCGCAAAATATCCTGGTCATAGGTGATGCCGATATCTCCGCGCACCTTGCTTTTTTCAATGTCATTCGCGTTAATCGCGATGATGATTTCCGCTTCATCCCGAAGCTCCAAAAGCATTTTCATTTTGCTGTCGGGCAAAAAGCCGGGCAGCACGCGCGACGCGTGATAATCATCAAAAATTTTGCCGCCGAATTCCAAATACAGTTTGCCGCCGAACGCATTGATCCGAGAACGAATGTGCGCAGACTGCGTTTTCAAATATTTGTCGTTGTCAAACCCAATTTTCACTTTCTCGTTCTCCCAAACATTCCAAATTCACAAAAAAAACACACTTTCGGCGGTGGCGACACCACAACTCCGAAGTGTGACACTATTCATTATATAAGAACATCCTTCAAAAATCAAGGGGCGGCAGGGAAATATTTGAGAAAATATGCGTTCATTTAGAAGCAGAAAATAAATAACCCCGCCTTTCCTTTTTCGGAAAGGCGGGGTTTCTGTATGTTGCGGGACGTTAGATTTTGAAGTAATCAACAGCGTTTTTGAACATACCGTTGTCTTTGTTGCCGTCCACGTTTTTATATACGTTATCAGAATACCGTTCGGAGTGCCCCATTTTGCCGAAGACGCGGCCGTCGGGGGAGGTGATACCCTCAATCGCGAGGTCGGAGCCGTTCGGGTTATAACGGATTTCCATGGTCGGGTTGCCGTTTTCGTCCACATACTGCGTCGCGATTTGCCCGTTGTCAATGAGCTTTTGCAGCAATTCCGGCGGGCAGACGAAACGACCTTCGCCGTGGGAAATCGGGACGGTGTAAATGTCGCCGACAGAGCTTCCCGAAAGCCACGGGGATTTGTTCGACGCTATGCGGGTGTTGACCAGTCTTGACTGGTGGCGACCTATGGTGTTAAAGGTCAGCGTCGGGGTGTCGGCGTTCGGCTCAATAATCTCGCCGTAAGGCACGAGCCCGAGTTTGATAAGCGCCTGGAAGCCGTTGCAGATACCCGCCATTAAGCCGTCGCGCTCTTTCAACAGCTTGTGGACTTCTTCTGTGATTAACGGGCTGCGGAAGAACGCCGTAATGAACTTGCCGCTGCCGTCCGGCTCGTCGCCGCCGGAGAAGCCGCCGGGCACAAAGACAATCTGGCTGTCGCGCAGTTCTTTGGCGAACGCCTTTACGCTTTCGGCAATGTCGCGCGCGGACAGGTTGCGAATGACCATAATTTTCGGTTCTGCACCCGCCCACGAAAGTGCGCGCGCCGTGTCATATTCACAGTTGGTGCCGGGGAACACGGGGATCAGCACTTTCGGCTTTGCCACGCCGATTTTCGGCGCAACGCGGGTTTTTGCTTCATAAGAAATCGTTTCAACCGGCTTACTGCTTGTCGGCTTGTTGCAGGCGAACACGCTTTCAAGCTTGTTTTCGTAAATGTCAGAAAGCTCGCTTAAATCTATGGTTTCAATGCCGATTTTCAGCGCGTAGTCATAAGTGGTTTCGCCGAGGAGCGTCAGCCCTTCGAGTTCTTCGGAAGCTTCGAGCACAAACGCGCCGTAATCATAGCTGTAAAGCGCATCCTGCGGGAAGCCGCGGTCTAACTTAAAGCCGATGTGGTTGCCGAACGCCGCTTTCATAAGCCCTTCGGCAATGCCGCCGTAGGTGGGTGTGAAGCAGGAAAGCACTTTCTTGTCGGCAATGAGCTTTGCTACCTTTTTGTAAACCGCAAGCAGGCTTTCGGTATTCAAGGTGCCGTCCGCATTCTTTTCGGGGGCAATGTAATAAAGTTTAGACGCGGGCAGTTTGAATTCGGGGGAAATAATGTTGTCCGAATTGCAAACGGAAACCGCAAAGGAAACCAGCGTCGGGGGTACGTCGATGTCTTCAAACGTGCCGCTCATCGAGTCTTTGCCGCCGATGGAGGCAATGCCTAATTCCAACTGGGCGGTCAGCGCGCCGAGCAAAGCGGCCGCCGGTTTGCCCCAGCGGGAGGCGTCCTCGGTCATGCGTTCAAAATATTCCTGGAACGTCAAATAGCAGGTGTCAAGGTCCGCGCCGGTTGCCACCAATTTGGAAACCGATTCTATGACCGCGTAATACGCGCCGAGGAACTGATTTTTCTCGGTGATGAACGGGTTGTAGCCCCACGCCATCACGGAACAGGTCTTGGTGTCTTTGTTGAGCACCGGGATTTTCGCCGCCATCGCCTGCGCCGGGGTGAGCTGATATTTGCCGCCGAACGGCATCAAAACGGTGTTCGCACCGATCGTCGAGTCAAAGCGTTCGGCAAGGCCGCGTTTCGAGCAGACGTTTAAGTCATCGGCGAGCGCGCGGAATTTTTCGGCGTTGGTTTTGCCTTCGACTGTCTTTTCAACAGGCTTCGCCGCCTCAACCAAAACACGGGTGTGCTTTTCCGCACCGTTGGAGTTTAAGAACTCGCGGGAAATGTCGACAATCTTCTTGCCGTTCCATTCCATGGTAAGCCGCGGGTTTTCGGTGACCTCGGCAACGACCGTTGCTTCAAGGTTTTCCTCTGCCGCGAGCGCCATAAAGGCGTCTACATCTTTGGGGTCTAACACAACCGCCATGCGTTCCTGCGATTCGGAAATGGCAAGTTCGGTGCCGTCAAGACCTTCATATTTTTTCGGGACTTTGTTTAAATCAATGTGCAGCCCGTCGGCAAGCTCGCCGATGGCCACGGAAACGCCGCCTGCGCCGAAGTCGTTGCAGCGTTTGATAAGCTTGGTTGCATTCGGATTGCGGAACAGTCGTTGGAGTTTGCGCTCTTCGGGCGCGTTACCTTTTTGGACTTCCGCGCCGCACTGTTCGAGTGAAGAAAGCTTGTGGGATTTAGACGAGCCGGTTGCACCGCCGCAGCCGTCACGGCCGGTTCTGCCGCCGAGCAGCACGATAATGTCGCCCGGGACAGGCACTTCACGGCGTACGTTTTCCGCCGGCGCCGCACCCACGACCGCGCCGATTTCCATACGCTTGGCGACATAGCCGGGGTGATAAATTTCATCGACCTGCCCTGTTGCAAGACCGATTTGGTTGCCGTAGGAGCTGTAACCTGCCGCTGCGGTGGTAACAAGTTTTCTCTGCGGGAGTTTGCCGGGCATGGTGTCTTTGACGGGCTTTAACGGGTCCGCCGCGCCGGTCACGCGCATTGCCTGATACACATAGCCGCGGCCTGACAGCGGGTCGCGAATGGCGCCGCCGATACAGGTTGCCGCACCGCCGAACGGCTCAATTTCGGTCGGGTGGTTGTGCGTTTCGTTTTTAAAGAGGAACAGCCAGTCTTCCGCTTTGCCGTCTACGTCTACCTTGATTTTCACGGTGCAGGCGTTGATTTCCTCGGATTCATCCAAATTTTTCAGCTGGCCGGTGTATTTCAAATACCGTGCGCCGATGGTCGCCAAATCCATCAGGTTCTGCGGCTTCGTGCGCCCCAATTCCTTGCGGATTGCCACATAGCGGTCGTAAGCTTTTTGAACCGTCGAGTCGTGAATTTCCACGCCGTCAATCGTCGTCAAAAACGTGGTGTGGCGGCAGTGGTCGGACCAGTAGGTATCAATCATGCGGATTTCCGTAATCGTCGGGTCGCGGTGTTCGCTTTTGAAATAATCCTGGCAGAAAGCGATGTCCGCGTTGTCCATGGCGAGCGCATATTTCTGTACAAAATCGGCAAGCTCCGCTTTGGAAAGCGAAGTGAAACCGTCGAGCGTTTCCACTTCGGTCGGAATGTCGTAAGGCACGTTCAGCGTTTCGACGCGGTCGAGCGAAGCTTCGCGGCTTTCCACGGGGTTGATGACATATTTTTTAATCGCGTCCAACTGCGCGGGCGTGACCTTGCCGAAAATCATATAGACTTTCGCGGTGCGCACCAGCGGCTTTTCGCCCTGCGACACGAACTGAATGCACTGCGCGCAGGAATCCGCACGCTGGTCAAACTGACCGGGCAGGTATTCTGTTGCGAATACAATGGCGTCGGTTTGCGGCAGGTGGGCGTAAGTGTTGTCGAGCTGCGGCTCGGAAAACACGGTCTTCTCACATTTCTTGAACAGCGCTTCGTCAATGTTTTCCACGTCGTAGCGGTTGAAAAGACGAAGGTCGGAAACCGTGTCAATCATCAAAAGCGAACGAATGTCGGAAAGGAGCGTAGCCGCCTCGTCCGCGAATTTCTTTTTCTTTTCTACATAAATTCTGTAAACCATGTTGCCCTCCTTATTTGCGTGCCGCGAGTGCGCGCTGACCGATGTCTTTGCGGTAAAATGCGCCGTCAAAGTGGATTTCTTCGACCGCCGCATAGGCTTTTTGCAGCGCAGTTTCCAAATCTTTGCCGGTTGCCGTTACGCCGAGCACACGCCCGCCGGACGTGACCAGCTTGCCGTCTTTCAGCGCCGTACCGGCGTGATATACGGTGACGTCGGGAAGCTCTTCCGCTTTGCCGAAGTCCATGACGCAGCCTTTTTTATAGGATTTCGGGTACCCGCCCGAAGCAACAATCACGCACGCCGCAGCTTCGTCGGAAAACTCGACCGGAAGCGCGGAAAGCGTTTCGTCGTGCACCGCCTGCATGACGGTGAGCAAATCGGTTTTGAGAAGCGGGAGCACAACCTGGGTTTCCGGGTCGCCGAAGCGGCAGTTGTATTCAATGACCTTGGGTCCTTTCGGCGTGAGCATCAAGCCGAAATACAAGCACCCTTTAAAGGTTCTGCCCTCGGCGTTCATCGCCCGCATCGTCGGCAGGAAAATGGTCTCCATACAGGTGTCGGCAACTTCTTTGGTGTAATAGGGGTTCGGCGCGACGGTACCCATGCCGCCGGTGTTCAAACCCTTGTCGCCGTCGAGCGCGCGCTTGTGGTCCATGGAAGAAACCATCGGCACCATTGCTTTGCCGTCGGTAAATGCCAAAACCGAAACCTCGGGACCGGTCAAAAATTCTTCAACGACCACGTGGTTGCCGCTTTCGCCGAACATTTTGTCTTCCATAATGGATTTTACGGCGTCTTCGGCCTCTTCGAGATTTTGCGCGATGATAACGCCCTTGCCGAGCGCCAAGCCGTCGGCTTTAATGACCGTCGGGAATTCGTTTTTCTTTCGGATATACTCAATAACTTCCTTGGGGTCGGCAAACACAGCGTAGTCGGCCGTAGGAATGTTGTATTTCTGCATCAGGTTTTTGGAAAACACCTTGCTGCCTTCAATAATGGCGGCGTTTTTGTTCGGGCCGAAGCAGGGGATGCCTTTCGCTTCGAGCGCGTCCACACAGCCGAGCACCAGCGGGTCGTCCGGCGCGACAACGCAGAAGTCGATTTTGTTTTCCACGGCAAAATCGGCAATCGCCGGAATATCTTTCGCCCCGATGTCCACGCAAGTGGCGTCTTTTGCGGTGCCGCCGTTGCCGGGGCAGGCAAAAATTTCGGTCACATTCGGGTTTTCCTTTAACTTTTTAATAATGGCGTGTTCGCGGCCGCCACCGCCGACAACCAGAATTTTCATGCTCTAAAAACCTTTCTTTGATAATATGCAAAAACGGGAAATACAGGTGTGCCGAAACGGTACACCTGTATTTTAAGACTTTTTAATGGTGGAACAGGCGAATGCCGGTGAACGCCATGACAAGACCGTGCTTGTTGCAGCAGTCAATGACAATGTCGTCACGAATCGAGCCGCCGGGCTGGACGATATAGGAAACGCCGCTGCGTCTTGCGCGCTCGATGTTGTCGTCGAACGGGAAGAACGCGTCCGAGCCGAGCGAAACGTCGTGGAACTGTGAAAGCCACGCCTGTTTTTCTTCTTTGGTCAGTACTTCGGGACGGGTTTTAAACGTGTTCTGCCAAACGTCGTCGCCGATGACGTCTTCGTATTCATCCGAAATATAAACGTCAATCGCGTTGTCGCGGTTCGGGCGGGAAATGCTGTCGATAAAATCAAGACCGAGCACCTTCGGATGCTGGCGGAGATGCCAAATATCCGCTTTGTTGCCGGCAAGACGGGTGCAGTGGATTCTCGACTGCTGCCCTGCGCCGACGCCGATGGTCTGGCCGTCTTTTGCGTAGCAGACGGAGTTCGACTGTGTATATTTGAGGGTAATCAGCGAAATAATCAAATCGCGCTTTGCGCTTTCGGGCAAATCTTTATTTTCGGTGACGATATTGTCAAGCGAGCTCGCGTCGATTTTCAGCTCGTTGCGGCCTTGCTCAAAAGTCACGCCGAACACGTCTTTGTGCTCAACGGGGGCGGGGACATAGTTTTCGTCAATCGCAACGATGTTGTAAGTGCCTTTGCGTTTCGATTTCAAAATTTCAAGTGCTTCGTCGGTGTAGCCGGGGGCAATGATGCCGTCGGACACTTCGCGCTTAATCAGCTTTGCGGTGGGCACGTCGCAGACGTCGGAAAGCGCAATCCAGTCGCCGAACGAGGACATCCTGTCGGTGCCGCGCGCTCTCGCGTAAGCGCAAGCAAGCGGCGAAAGCTCTTCCAAATCATCGACCCAGTAGATTTTTTTCAGCGTGTCGGAAAGCGGAAGGCCGACTGCCGCGCCCGCGGGGCTGACGTGTTTAAAAGAAGCGGCTGCCGGTAAATGCAGCGCGGCTTTGAGTTCGCGCACCAGCTGCCAGCTGTTGAAAGCGTCCAAAAAGTTAATGTAACCGGGTTTGCCGTTTAATACGGTAACGGGCAAGTCGCGCCCGTCCTGCATGAAAATTTTTGCCGGCTTCTGGTTGGGGTTACAGCCGTATTTCAGTTCCAGTTCCTTCATCTTTTACCCTCCGATTATTGATTTTTATTGACGATACGGTCGGTCGCCTGTTTGGTCTCTACATTGATATAGCGCACAAACAGCGAAACCTTGTTGTCTTCGTTTAAGCTGTTCCAAAGCATATCGGTAAAGGCGTCAATGTCGTCTACCGTGGCGATTTTCTCCGGCTCGCCTTCAAAGGAGGGCAGGGGGTTGCCGTCGCCCATATAGGTGTGAATGAAATGCCCTTCGCCGCACAGCGGATTGTTGTAGCTGAAGGTGAAACGATGGACGCTGTCGGGGTTGCCGTCGGCGGATTTCAAAATCGACATCGCATAGTTGAAAGAATCGTCTTCCATATGCACAATGCCGGAAATGCGCGGGGTGTAGTTCGGCGCGTCGTCTTCATATTCGCGGGTGCGAAGTGATTGTTCAAAGGTTTCCTGCCGGTCCATGTGGTCATAAATCGTGTCGGTCTGGTCGCCGTTTGTGACAATCGTTTTGTTGCCGAGCACGCGCACCGGGGAATAAATAATCAGGTGCGGGTCGGAAAGTTTGGATTCGTCAAAGGCTTTGGTGCGAATGCCGTCCGCGGTTGCTTCAAATACGCGGTTGCGGGAATTGACGCTTCTGCCCATAATAAAATAGGCAATCACGGCGTTTTTGCCGTCAGGGGTTTTGCCGAGAATGATGCCGCGCCCGGGATAGGCGTTTTCACGAAGTAAAGTTGCAATGTCTAACGTTTTCATGATTTACACTTCCTCAATCCAGGTTTTTCCGTCTTTGACGGTGATTTTTCCGTCGCAGAATAGTGCGGCGGCTTTCGGCAGCAGTTTCCATTCGCACTGCTCCATGACGCGCTTTTGCAAAATCTCCGGCGTGTCGGTGTTATAAACGGGAACGGCCTTTTGCAAAATGATCGGTCCGCCGTCGCAAACTTCCGTGACAAAATGCACGGTTGCGCCGGTGAGCTTCACGCCGCTTTTAAGCACTGCCTCGTGCACGTGCAGCCCGTAAAAGCCTTTCCCGCAAAACGAGGGAATCAGCGCCGGGTGCACATTCATCATTTTATTAGGGAACGCGCGCACAACCTGCTCGTCCAAAATGGTCATAAAGCCGGCGTAAATGACAAGGTCGGCTTTTTCTTCCTGCAGCGCTTCGACCATCGCGCGCGAATACGACGCAATATCCGGGTAAGCTTTGCGGTCCAATACGCGGGTGGGAATGTTGTTTTCTTTGGCGCGCGTTAAAGCGTAGGCGTCCGGCTTGGAAGAAATGACGCAGGTGATTTTGCCGTTCGGGATTTCTCCGCGTTTTTCGGCGTCAATGAGCGCCTGCAAATTGGTTCCGCCGCCGGAGACCAACACAACAATTTTTTTCAAATTACTCGCCCTTTTCTTGATAAGTTTAGGGATTTCGTTACGCAATGACAACGGCTTCGTCGCCCTCGGTGATTTCACCGATGATAAAAGCGTCTTCGCCGTTCGCTTTAAGCACTTTTACCGCTTCGTCCGCAAGCGCGCTGTCCACAACAAGGCTCATGCCGACACCCATGTTGTAGGTGTTGAACATATCGCGTTCGGGAATATCGCCGGCACGCTGCAAAACGGGGAAAATCGGCGGAATGCGAAGCGCAGCGGCGTCGATTTTTGCCGTAAAGCCTTTCGGAATGCTGCGCGGAATGTTTTCATAAAAGCCACCGCCGGTGATGTGGGAAACCGCCTTAATCGGCATTTTTTCGGCAAGCGCCAAAACGGGCTTGACGTAAATGCGCGTCGGGGTCAAAAGGCATTCGCCGAGCGTCATGCCCAAATCCTCACAATAGATGTTCAATTCGCGGTTTTCAATGTCCAACACCTTGCGCACCAGCGAAAAGCCGTTGGAGTGCACGCCCGAGGAGGGCAGGGCGATAATAGCGTCGCCCTTCTTTACGGTTTTGTTGTCAAAAATCTTTTCTTTGTCGACAATGCCGACGGTGAAGCCTGCAAGGTCATAGTCGTCGTCCGCCATCATGCCGGGGTGCTCGGCGGTTTCGCCGCCGATGAGCGCGGCACCCGCCTGCACGCAGCCTTCGGCTACGCCGGAAACAATCGCGGCAATTTTTTCGGGATAATTCTTGCCGCAGGCAATGTAATCCAAAAAGAACAGGGGCTTTGCGCCGCAGCAAATGACGTCGTTGACGCACATCGCGACACAGTCAATGCCGATGGTGTCGTGTTGATCAAGCAGCATCGCGATTTTCAGCTTCGTGCCGACACCGTCCGTGCCGCTGACGAGCACCGGCGCTTTCATACCCGCAAGGTCGGGCGCGAAAAGACCGCCGAAGCCGCCGATGTCTGAGACGCACCCGGGCGTGAGCGTTTTTGCGATATGCTGTTTCATCAATTCAACAGATTTATAGCCCGCGGTAATGTCGACGCCGGCCGCCTTGTAGCTTTCAGAAAAACTGCTTTCCATTATTGCTTGCCTCCTGCCTTCTTTTGGCTGATTTTGGTTTCAAATTTCGATTTCGCATTGGCCTTGGGCGGCTCGACGGGATAATTGCCGTCAAAACACGCCGCACAGAAATCCAACGGACAGCCGTCCGCCAAGTGGAGTACGCTTTCCACGCTTAAATAGCCTAAGGAATCCGCGCCGATGATTTGGCAGATTTCGTCAATCGAATGGTTATTTGCAATCAAATTTTCGGGGGAGTCGATATCGGTGCCGAAATAGCAGGCGTGCCGGAACGGCGGCGCCGTTACGCGCACGTGCACTTCGGTAGCGCCCGCTTGACGCAGTTGTTTGACGATTCTCGCGCTTGTCGTGCCGCGTACAATCGAGTCGTCAATCATAATCACGCGCTTGCCCTTTACCGTCGAGGGGATGACATTCAGCTTAATGCGGACATCGCTTTCGCGCTGTGCCTGCGTCGGCTGAATGAACGAACGCCCGATATATTTGTTTTTGATAAAGCCGAGCCCGTAAGGAATCCCGGATTCAGCGGCGTAGCCCATCGCCGCGTCAATGCCGGAGTCCGGCACGCCGATGACGACGTCTGCGTCCACGGGGTGCTGCTGCGCTAAAAATGCGCCGGCTTTCTGCCGCGCCAAATGTACCGAGCAGCCCTCAATTTCCGAGTCGGGACGGGCAAAATAGATATACTCAAATACGCAAAGCGCCTTTTTGCCGTCGGTGCAGTGCCCCTCAATAGAGCGCATCCCGTATTTGTCCACCACGACAATCTCGCCGGGCTTTACGTCGCGGACATATTTTGCGCCCAAAGTGTTGAGCGCGCAGGTCTCCGACGCGAACAAAATCTGACCGTCTTTTTCGCCGATGCAAAGCGGACGGAAGCCCAGCGGGTCGCGCGCCGCGATAAGCTTTGTCGGGGACATGATAATCAGCGAATAGGCGCCTTTGAGATGATACATCGCGGAAAAGACCGCCGCTTCAATCGACGGTGCGGAAATCCGCTCTTTGGTGATGATATAGGAAATGACTTCGGTGTCGCTGGTCGTGTGAAAAATCGAGCCGTTCATTTCCAGTTCCCGGCGCAGCTCGGCGGCGTTTGTCAGGTTGCCGTTGTGCGCAAGCGCCATGCTGCCTTTGATGTGGTTGACCACCATCGGCTGCGCGTTTTGGGGCGCGTTGCTGCCGGTGGTGCCGTAACGAACGTGACCGACGGCCATCTGCCCGCTGCCGAGCGCCTCAAGCGTGTCTTTTTTAAACACGTCGTTGACAAGCCCCGGGCTTTTGTGGCAATGAATCACGCCGTCGTCGTTGACGGCGATGCCGCAGCTTTCCTGCCCGCGGTGCTGGAGCGCGAACAGCGCGTAATAGGCGCTGGAGGCAACGTCAGTGGTTTTGTCGCTGTAAATGCCGAATACGCCGCATTCTTCATGAATACTGTCGAACATAGTGTCCCTCTTTGTTTCAGAATAAAAAGCGCTTTTTACGCAAGACCCAAACGCTTAAATACCTCGTTGTAAGCTTCTTCCACGTTGCCGAGGTCTCTTCTGAAACGGTCTTTGTCGAGTTTTTCGTTGGTGTTGACATCCCACAAACGGCAGGTATCCGGCGAAATTTCGTCCGCAAGAATAATTGTACCGTCCGAAGTCTTACCGAATTCGATTTTGAAGTCGATGAGCTTCATCCCGGCGTTCAGGAAATAGCCTTTCAGGAATTCGTTAACCTTGCGGGTGTATTTTTTGATGGTGTCGATATCTTCCTGAGTTGCAAGACCGAGCGCCAGCGCGTAGTCGTCGTTAATAAACGGGTCGCCGAGCTCGTCGTTTTTATAGCTGAATTCCAGAATCGGGCAGAGAAGTTCGGTGCCTTCCGGAACGCCCATGCGCTTCGAGAAGCTGCCGGCGGCAACATTGCGCACAATGACTTCCAGCGGAACAATCTTAACTTTCTTCACAAGCGTTTCACGGTCGGAAAGTTCTTTAACAAGGTGGGTCGGAACGCCCGCTTCTTCGAGCTTTGCGAACACGTGGTTGGTCATGCGGTTGTTGACAACGCCTTTGCCCATAATCGTGCCTTTTTTCTCACCGTTAAATGCGGTGGCGTCGTCTTTGTAATCTACAATCAAAAGTTCCGGGTCGTCGGTTTTAAAAACTTTCTTTGCCTTGCCTTCATACAGTTGTTCGAGTTTTTCCATGGTTTTAATCTCCTTTTTCTTGTTGTATTTTAAGTTGCTTTTTACTTAGTCACGAAACTGCGCACAGATTTTTTCATCTTTGCGCCGCACTTCGTCCGCCATTTCTTGCCGCATGGCGACAAGCTTTTTGTCCAGTTCTTCGTCGGAAAGCGCGAGCATCTGCGCCGCGAGAATGGCTGCGTTTTTCGAGCCGTTGACCGCGACGGTTGCCACGGGAATGCCGGAGGGCATCTGCACGGTGGCAAGCAACGCGTCTAACCCCTCAAACGAGGATTTGCCCGGTACGCCGATAATCGGCAAGGTGGTGTTGGCGGCGAGGACACCGCCTAAGTGCGCCGCCATACCGGCAATCGAAATGAGCACGCCGAAGCCGTTTTCTTTCGCGCTCTTTGCAAAGGCACACGCTTCGTCGGGCGTGCGGTGCGCCGACATGACATGCACTTCAAACGGAATATCGAGCGCCTTTAACTGCGCCGCGGCTTTTTCGGCAATCGGTAAATCGCTGTCAGAGCCCATAATGATTGCAACTTTTTTCATAAAAAGACACCTCACACAAATTTCAAAAATAAAACACAAAACGGCGTAGGTTACACTACGCCGTTGTTACAGGACAGTATATTTTTTTCGTGACCGGCCGCTTGCATACCGCCGATTTGCAGACTGCGCCGCTGGGTGACCGGAAAGCGGCCCGAAACAAGGCCAAACAGTTTCTGAAAAACCGACACAGCGCATACCTCCAAAATAAAATCACAATATAATTTTACTTTTTTTGACAAAGAAAATCAAGAGGAAACGCGGTGAAATCCGAAGATTGGAGGGTTTGACAACTTCCCGTGGTTTTCAAAGCCGCCTTTGTGAATTTTGACAAGGGGTTTACTGTGCGTTTTCCACAGCTTTTTCCGGGGCTTCTTCGGCAGGTGCTTTTCCCGCCGCGACCGCTTCTTTTTCTTCCGTCTTTGCGGGTTCTTCCGCCGCTTTCGGCTCGGAATTCTTTTCAGGGCCCGCGTCCTCGGCTGTGGGCGCTGCCGCTTTCGGCTCCAGTGTCTCCAAGCGTGCTTCGAGCCAATGTAAAATATCCGCGGTAACCTCGTCGCGGTTTAATTCGTTTAAAAGTTCGTGCCGCGCTTCGGGGTACAGCTTCAAAAGCGTGTTGGTGTGACCGGTTTTGCGCAGCGTTTTGTAAACCTCCGTCACACCCTTGCCGTATTCGCCGACAGGGTCTTTGTCACCGGAAATCATCAGAATTTGCAAATCCGTCGGTACGGTGTTGTACCAAACCTTGCCGGAGATTTCCTTCAGCAGAGAAAACAGCGTTTTAAAGCCGTTGACGGTAAACACAAAGCCGCAGTTTTTGTCGTCAATATATTTCTGGACTTCCTTTTCGTCGCGGGAAAGCCAGTCGAATTTGGTGTTTTTCGCCGTCTTTTTGTTATAGCTGCCGAACGCCATGGAATCGAGAAACGTGGAGCGATATAACATACCGTCGGTTTTGGTTAAGTAGTTGGCAAGCAAAATCCCGATGTCCACCGCCGGGTTCGGACCGCTTGTCCCGCAATAAATGACGCCGTCAAGCAGATGGCCGTATTTTGCGGTGTATTTGCGCGCCAAAAACGAGCCCATGCTGTGGCCGAACAGGAAAACCGGCACGTTCGGATATTCCTGCCGCGCAATGTCGGTCAACTGTTTCATGTCTTCGACAAGGCTGTTGGCACCGTCGTCGCCGAAAAAGCCGAGTTCGTTTTCATTGGCGACGGAAGAGCCGTGGCCTAAATGGTCGTTGATATAAACCGCAAACCCCTTTTTGCAAAGTTCCATAGCAAACCGCGCATAGCGGTTGGAATACTCAGCCATGCCGTGGGCGATTTGCACGATGCCGCGGACGGCGCCGAAATCGGCGGGTGCGGCACTTTGGGCGAAAATATCACAAAGCCCGGAAGCGGACTTAAAGGTAAATTCGTTGGTCAAAAACTCCATAAACTTATCCCCTAACAGTAGATAGTTTTATCAGTATAGCACAAAACGGAAGAAAATGGAACGCAGCGGAGCAATCTTTGTGCCAAAATCTAAAATATCAAATCCATATTTATGCAACTTGCATAATTTCAAAATCGAAAAAAGAAGCCAAAATTTTTTGAAAAAAGCCTTGCGGAAACCGGATTTCTGTGCTATGATACATACCGTCGGTTATATGGGGGCGTAGCTCAGCTGGGAGCGCATGCCGACAGGTAAACTACCCCGAAACGCGTTTGACAATTGAATATAAAAAGCATGCCGAAATGCAATAAAATCAACGGTGTGCGAAGATATGGGGGCGTAGCTCAGCTGGGAGAGCGCCACACTGGCAGTGTGGAGGTCATCGGTTCGATCCCGACCGTCTCCACCATTTGCGACGGAGAAATGTCGCCTCGAAAGGCCTTGATGAATCAAGGCCTTTTCGCTTTTTATGGCATAATTTTCAAGTTGCACGTCCGTAGATGCGAAGTCGGCATTTTCCCTTTGCGTACGGATGTGAACTCAAATCAAACTGAATATCCATATAAAATCGGCCGATAGAATCATATTTTCTATCGGCCTTTTTTGTTACCCAATAGCCGGTCGTTTTGTATAGAGCGACCGGCTATTTATTTTTACGCAAAGGAGATTAAAACTAATGTATTTTACAGAAACTGTTGGATTACTGGAACTGGAACAGCTTATGCGGATTGTTCCGAATTTTTCTCCGCGAGGCGGTGGTGTGACCATATTACAAAAGCATAGATACACCGCTGCGGATTGCGATTGTGCCTTGTGTCTTTATCACATTGGCAGGGATTCTAATGCACGGTGCCGTCTCGAGCATTGCATTTGTTTCCGAGAACGACTCGCGGCCGGTGCGGTTTCGCAAAAGGAAATTCTTTTAGAAGCGCTGTCTGCAATTCGCTATCCGCCCTTTGCGAAGCGGCTGCGACAATACATTCAAGAAAGTGAGGGAAACGATATCACTTACCGAAATAAAACACATCAAAACATTTTTAAGGCAGCCATTCAAAACAAGAATCAAAAGGATAAGACGCTGATGGCGGTGCTTTATCTGTTGACTGCGGATTATACACTGTGGTCATCCGTTAAACCGAAGCTGCATGGAAACAAACCGAACTTTACAGCATGGAAGCTCGGCGTACTTCATCCGAATGGGTATGCCCTGTTTTGCGCGGCAAAAGATTTGTATTACGGTACAAAGCACATTTCCCTCGCAGACCTTGCAGATGCGGAAGTGATTTCACAAGAAGTGTTTAGACTGATATGCAATGCAGCGGCAATTCGGAAATTCGGCGTGCAAGTCCTCGAAAATGGAAGTGGTGATATATAGGAAACACAACATGTAGCCCAAATGAAGAAAGGAAGGTCAACCAATGAACACACAGAATGAATTACAACGACATGCTGCGCGGTGTCAGGCCGTGTATCCGCCCGGTACGCGCGTTATACTGATGGCGATGGGCGATGACCCGCTTCCGATTGAAGCAGGCACAAGGGGCACGGTCGAGACCGTAGACGACATTGGAACGGTGCATTGCCGCTTCGATAACGGCAGGTGCCTCGGGATCATCCCCGGCGAGGATGCTTTCCGCAAGCTTACCGCGGAAGAACTCGCGGAGGAACAAAGCCGCAATATGAACGAGGGCGACGGCCCCGTTATGGAAATGTGAGGTGAATCAATGTAGAGATCGGCGGATTTCGTTTATGACTGAAATCAATCGGTCGAAAAATCAAAGAAATATATAGAACCGGAGATGAATGCGTATGCCGAATCATGTTAAGAATATTGTCGCCTTTGTGGGCGACAAAGCGAAAATCAAGAGCCTGTTGGAAGCTGTCCAAAACAACAAATACGGCTTCGGAACAATTGATTTTAATAAAATAATCCCCATGCCCGAGTCCCTCAGAATTGAAGCGGGCAGCCATACCAACACTGGGCTTAAGGCGTATCGGGAGTTTGTGTCAGACTATCTTTTTGAGAAAAGAGATGCAAACGCCGATGTGTTGAATATCCCTGTCGAAATCGAGCAAGACTTCCTTCGCCAAAAGACAGATGTCAGTGCGGAAGATTGGGCGCTGGGCAAAGCCGCGTTCCAAAACATGCACCAATACGGCGCGCCGACATGGTATGAATGGAGCATCAACAGTTGGGGCACGAAGTGGAATGCCTACGGATATTATGAGGGCAATGATTACAGCACCGAAGATACGCTCTACTTTCAAACCGCATGGTCAGCGCCGCATCCGATTTTGCAGCGGCTGTCCGAGCTGTTCCCGGACGTGGAAATCATACACGAATGGGCAGATGAGGATCTCGGCACCAATTGTGGGAGATACGCGTATCAGTCCTGTGTCCGTATGGAAGAAACCTTTCCAGAATCGGACAGGGAAGCCATGGAATTTGCACTTCGGCTTTGGGAATATACCCCGGAAGATCTCGACCTCTGCCTCAACAGTACTGAAACCAAGTATATCCCGATAGAAGATGAAGCTTTCGATTTGGTGGAGATACTCGACCAACCCGCGCTGTTTATTGACAGACGGCTGCGCGCAGAGGAATTTCCGAAAAGGCTGCATTGTTATGCTTTGCGCCAAAGTGATGACGGCGAACACTTTGTCACGCTTGAGCCTCAAGTCAGGGTGAACCACGGCGGTAGTATCGTGATGGCCGAACCGATTGATTTCGGCGAAAAGGGGTATATCTCTTTGACGGAGGATACCGAACTGAACTTCATGGGAAAGGCTTTGACCTATGGGCAATATATGCGCAGTGAATTTGAACAGGAACAAACACAAGACGAAGGGATGAAAATGGAATGAGTGAAATTATATGTTTGCTTGTTGGCTTTTGGCTCGGCGGCTGTATTGCCACCACGATTTTATGCTGTGTGCAAATTAACCGCACGAACCGCTATGAGGACAAAATCCAATGCTTACGCCGACAACTGAACAACAAGAAGTGAACCGATACCCGTTGATAGCAATGGGTATCGGTTTTTTGTTTAAGCGGTTATACCGAAAGAAAGGAGTGGATACCAATCAAAACCCCTGTCAGCTGGGTGGGGAATAAGACCTCCATCCTGCACATTCTTTACGCACTATTCCCGACAAGCTACGGTCGGTATATCGAGCCGTTCGGCGGGTCGGGCGCGGTTCTGCTCGGTAAACCAAAGCCGGACAGCTTTGAAGTGTACAACGACTACAATGGTAACCTTGTCAATTTGTTTCGATGTATGCGCGACAGACCGTTGGAATTTATCCGCGCACTCGGCTTTTTGAACTTAAACGCACGGGACGATTTCAATGTTATAAAACGCTTTTTCCGAAAGGAGGAATTCACCGACGAATACCTGCAAAGCCAGTTAGATTTAACCAATATCCTGCTCCCTGATTTGCAAGCGTCCGAACTGCGGGAGCTGTATACCGCAAACACCAAAGACTACGACCTGCGCCGTGCGGTGCTGTTTTTAAAGCTCGTGCGCTACAGTTATTCCAGCGGCGGGAAGTCATACAGCTGCCAACCCTTTAACATCGCCAGCCTGTTCGGGTTTATCCAAGATTTAAGCAAACGGCTCGGCGATACCGTGATTGAAAACCAGGACTTCGAGGTGTTAATCCGCCATTACGATCGGCCGGATGCGTTCTTCTACTGTGACCCGCCGTATTACACCAGCGAATATGTGTACGACTGCGGATTCACATGGGAAGACCATGTCCGCCTGCAAAATACGCTTGCCGAAGCAAAAGGCAAATGGTTGGTGTCATACAACGACTGCCCGGAAATCCGAGAGTTGTATCGGGGATGTAATTTCTTTGAATTCAAGCGAATCCACAGCATGGTGCAAAAGTATGCGCCGGGCAAGGAGTTCGCTGAGCTGTTAATCGGCAATTACGATCTGTACGAACAAGCACGCGAGCAGCCGCGGCAGCTGTCTATCTTGGATATGGGAAATCCGAGTCCGCAGGACATTGAAAAAATCTTAAAGGAGTGTATCATTTCATGCAAAATACGAAGATGACCGAATGTGTATGGGTATCTATCCCCATAGAGGTGCTCGCGGAAGCTAACCTCCAAGAGGGCGCCGTTTTTCAAATCTACGCAAGCCAAGGTCGGGTGATTCTTGAAAACGTGCAGAAATCCGAGGGTGTTATCTGTAATGGGGATTGCAGCACCTGCCCCATGAGCGAGGTGGATTGCGACGGTATATGCGAGCAATGTCCCTGTAATGGATTCTGCGAAGAAAGCGAGGCGTATTGAATGAACAAGCTGTATCGAATTCTCGGCAAACGCGGCCGAATTACCATTCCCTATGAAATCCGAAAGCGTATCGGGTTTTCGCAAAACGATGTGTTGTCCTTTACGGAATCCGAAGACGGCAGAACGGTGCTTGTGAGGCGCGAGAAAATCTGTGACAACTGCAAGGGAGCGAAGCCTGCCGGCACAAACGCCGAGGTGACGCTCCTTGATTTTTTGAACAGCCTCTCGCCGGAGGAACAACGCGCTGCGCTGATTCATCTTTCTGTCAAATGGGCACAGCAGGAGCAGAAAGGAGATGCAATCTCCAATGTCCAATGAATTACGCGTTTTAATGGTTGAACCGCACAAAGCGCCCTATGAAGCCAAAATACGAGATGACTTAGCGGATTTGCAGAAAGCGGTCGGCGGGTATATTGAAATCGTCAGCAACAATGACGGCACGCTGATTGTCTGCAATGAGGAAGGCAAGCTCAACGGTATGGAGGGCAACCGCCGCATAGAGAGCGATGTGATTGCCGGTCCGTTCTTTGTAGTTGGAGAACAAGGCGAGGATTTTCGCTCCCTTACGGAAGATGAACTCGCAAAGTACAAAGAACGCTTCAAAGAGATTGAAGATATATCCCAAGATGAAGTGGACGAAGCCATGCGTATGGAATTTTATTCTATGTAAAGGCTACCGTATGCAAAACTCCACCCGATTGCGCGGGTGCTTGGCCTCTAAGATATTGCGGATTTTCGTTGTGCTGATGTGTGTGTAAATCTGCGTGGTCACAATCGAACTGTGCCCCAAAAGCTGTTGGATGTATCGGATGTCTACGTCCTCCTCCAACAGCGTAGTCGCAAAGGTGTGACGAAACATGTGCGGCGTGATGTGTAACGGCACGTCCGCCGCATGGGCATAGGCATTCACCATATTGCGAATCGACTGCTCCGACAGCCGATTGCCGCGGCGATTGAGAAAAACAAACACGCTCTCTCCGTGATACGCAGCTATGTATTGTGTAAGCATAACGGCAATCTCGTTGTTTGTGATGCACATCATGCGTTCTTTCGCGCCCTTGCCGAGAATACGAATACTTTTGCTTTTTAAGTCAATATTCTCAATTTGCAAATGGCTGACTTCCGACACACGCATGCCGGTGGAGAACAGCAATTCGAGCACAACCGCGTTCCGCAAGGCAACCTCCTTTTGATAAACGGATTCTGCCCGCCGCAATGTACTGTATGCATAACGCAGTATCGCCTCGACGTACTGCAACGGAATCGTTTTCGGCAGCCGGATCGGCATTTTGTATTTGATTTGGATTTTATGAAACGGATTTTCCTCGATAATGTCTTCCATTTCCATGTATCGATAGAACGCCTTGACGCAGGCGATTTTGCGCTTGGCGCTTTGGGGCTTGTACCGTTTGTGCAGGTCGTCGATGTACTGAAGCAGCGCCTCGCGCGAAAGGCAGTCCCGCTTCGTCATGTATGCAGAGAACTGCCGCAGGTCAATCGTATATGCTTTCAGCGTCAGCGCACTAAGCCCTTTCAGATCCCAGCACACGGCCAAATATTTCTCAATTTCACGTTGCAAAGTATCCATAACATTCCTCCTTGAAAGTATATCTCCATTATACGGAGGAAAGTCTGTTTGGCGAGGGGGAACCTGCCGATTTTACACGATTTTCATCATTTTTTCCCGATTTTTATGCTTATTTGCAATGTGTATTGACAGCGGGGCGTATTTGTGGTAGGAGAAATAGTAGTAAATTTTGTTATTACAGGATAACCAATAATTATCAAATATAGGAGAATTGAGATGTTCGAAAACGTACTGGAAAGATATACGCAAAAATTGTATAACGGAAATGTGATTTTAATAGCAAATGTTTATGGAAAAACCCCTATACTTACGCCAGATAGGCTTTGCTTAAAAGCAGAATTTTTTACAGAAGCAGAACTTGACTACCTGCTTACGGCATTGAAGAGATGTAAATATAATGTTATTTGCTATTTTGATGAGAACAAATTTATTAAAGACTATTTGAATGGAAATATAGTCAATTTCGGAAAAGAATTTTTAGTTTTTAATTTAGCACGTAACGGTTATGGTATAGGCAAAAAAAGTTTGATACCCACATTTTGTGACCTCAACGGGATCAAATACACAGCTTCTAATGGATATGCATGCTCTTTTGCACGACATAAATTCCATATTAATTCACTCCTCAGAGAAATAAGATGTAATAGTTTGGAATCATATATTTTTGAAGACAGTGCGTGGCTAAACAATAAAAAGCCATTTAATTCCAATAAAAAATTTATTGTAAAGCCATTATGTGAATCTGCTAGTCAAGGAATAACCGAAGGAAACATTTTTAATGGAGCTATTTCGGATATAGATTCGTTTGTTTTAGATATTTATAATAAGTTAAACCATGTACCGCTTTTAATACAAGAATTTATAGAAGGTTTTGAAGCTAAAACTATAATTATAGATTTTGATAAATCCTATGTTTTCGATCCTGTTGGTGTCGAGATTGACGGAAAACACGACTTAGGCGAGACAATTATCAGCGAGGATATCGCATTTGATTATGCACATAGCAATTATAATTTGTCAAGTGAAATTGATCCTCAAATTATACAACAGATTAAAGAAAAAGCGTGGCTAGTGTATAAAACGATTGGTATGCAAAATTATGGTAGAATTGATTGCAGAATTGATAACAGAACAAAAGAATTTTATTTTATGGATTTTGCAACAATGCCATATTTTGTAAGTGATGGAGAAATGTTATTTGCATTCAAACAAAAAGGCTATGATATTAATTCTCTTATGAATGCAATCATTAACTCTGCTTTAATATCAAAATATAATTATTCTCTGTAAAACATCAATTCGGAAAATAATATACCTTTTCCTAAAAAACTCCAAGTTTTAGATATAATTATAGGAATATCTGAAAAGCAGTTGAATAATGTAAGAGGTGTAAAAGAAGCTCCTTCAGCAATAAAGTCCGCCATCTTTTTTGCACGAAACTTCATTATCTCTATAAAGTCATCAAACCAATCGAAGTCTGTATTGATTACTTTGTCATTATAAAATTTTGCTTTTTCATAATTCCCCTTTAGAATATAGAGTGATGCCAAATTTGAATTGTATGAATAATGATAAAAGCAAGTTGAATTTCTTTTTAAATCTTCATATAATTCTAAAAGAATTTTTTCCGCAAAATTAAAATCAGAACAAAGCATAGCCACTGAAGCTAAGTCATATCTGTA
>ERZ1090865.278-NODE-278-length-31359-cov-42.037823_pt1 | contig 31359 bp, 23 predicted proteins | sample MGYA00478478_ERZ1090865 | MGnify/ENA primary metagenome ERZ1090865 (study PRJEB33644, sample SAMEA5815715) | chicken gut metagenome | biome: Chicken; feature: Gastrointestinal Tract; material: Caecum | place: Ireland | collected 2019-01-01 | study: A study of the... | reverse complement strand
CCCCTAAGCCCCCCCCCCCCCGCCCCCCCCCTACCCCCCGCGCCGCTGCCCCCCCCCACACCCAACCCGCCGCGCCCCCCCCGTTCCGCGGGGGGGCCCCGCCTCATCGGTATTCAGTTATTGCTGCGAGGATTCGTTCACTCGACGGTGTAGCCCTGCTGCTCGGCGTACTCCTTGAGCGCGGTCTCCCAGGAGGCGATGCCCTCCTCGAGCGTGATGGACTTGTCGGTGAAGGCGCCGCCGGCATGGTCGGCGTAGACGTTGCGGGCGTTCACCTCGAACGGCAGGAACTTGTAGCCAGTGGAGACGTTGGCCGCCGCCTTGGCCAGGACCTCGTTGAACTTCTGGCCGCCGAAGTACTCGTGGGCGTTGCCCTCGGAATCGGTCAGCGAGGTCATGTTCAGGAAGTCCTCGGAGGCGAGGGTCTCGTTATCAGCCGGGAAGGCGCCGCCTTCCACACGCACGCCGACGCCGTCGGCGTTGTGGCAGGCGTACTCGGCGAACTTGTACGCGGCCTCGGCCTTGGCCTCGTCATCGGTCTTGATGACGGCGAGCGAGGAGCCACCGTTCTCGGAGTTGGTCTCGGAGCCGTCGAGGGTCGGCATCTGGGCGATGCGCCACTTGCCGTCGCCGTCCGGGGCGCCGGAGAGCAGGTTGTACGGCATCCAGGCGCCGGTCAGCAGGGAGGCGATGGAGCCGTCGTTCAGCCCACGGTTCCACTCGTCGGTCCAGCCGGCGGTCTTGGTGTCGATGAGGTCCTCATCGATGAGCTTCTGCCAGAAGTCGATGAAGGACTGGACCTTGTCGTCGCCGGTCAGGTTGATCTTGACGGAGGTGCCGTCCTCGCCGGTCTCGAACGGGGTGGCGCCGGCCAGCCAGGTCATCGAGTCGAAGAAGCCGGCGTCGCCGGAGTCGGAGGTGATGTAGGAGCCGGTGGCGCGGACCTTCTTGGCGGCCTCGTAGAAGTCGTCCCAGGTGCGGACCTCGTCCGGGTTCACGCCGGCCTTGTCCATGACTTCCTTGTTGTAGAACCAGGCCATCGGGCCGGAGTCCATCGGCAGGGCGTAGACGCCGCCCTGGATGGCCACCGAGGCCCAGGTGCCCGGGGTGAAGAAGTCGGAGAAATCGTCGGCGCCGTAGCCGGACAGATCCTGCACGTAGCCGCGGATCACGTACTCGGGCAGCGCATAGTACTCGATCTGCGCCAGATCCGGAGCGCCGGAGCCGGCCTCCATCGCGTTGTTCAGCGCCTGGTACTCGTCCTTGTTGGTGCCGGCATTGGTGATGGTGACCTTGATGTTCGGGTTCTCCTTCTCGAAGCCCTCGACGGTACGGGGCAGCGTGGAGTCCCAGGACCAGACGGTCAGCTCGATCTGCTCGTCGCCGGAGGCTTCGCCGCCGTCGCCGGCAGCGGAATCGTTGCCGCCGCAGGCAGCGAGCGGGAGGATCATGGCCGCAGCGCCGAGCAGGGCGATGATGCGCTTGTTGAACTTCATCGTTCTTCCTTCCTTATGAGGTATCAATCTTGAATCCGTTGGTTGCGAATCCTTGATGTCATGGATGACATTATCACAGACTGAATGTTTACGCAAACACAAAACGCGACACACCTTCAGAACCGCATAGTTTCAAGGAAATTGCAGTCCGCGTGTTTCGTCTATAATGAATACACATCACTACATTCGGTAACGCAAACAAAGGAGTTCCCATGACCGATGGCACCACCGCGGCCGCGGCGCCCGACACCACCGCCTCCCTGGAGGGCATCCGCCCCACAGCCGACGTGCCGCGCCGCCTGTTCGGCTCGTTCGTCGAGCACCTCGGCCGCTGCGTCTACGGCGGCATCTACGACCCCGACCATCCCACCGCCGACGATCAGGGCTTCCGCGCCGACGTGCTCGACCTGGTCCGGGAGCTCGGCGTGACCTGCGTGCGCTACCCCGGCGGTAACTTCGTGTCGAACTACAACTGGGAGGACGGCACCGGCCCCCGCGAGAGCCGCCCCGTCCGCCGCGACCTGGCCTGGCACTGCACCGAAACCAACGAGATGGGCATCGACGACTTCTACCGGTGGAGCCAACGCGCCGGCACCGAGATCATGCTTGCCGTGAACATGGGCACCCGAGGCCTCAAGGCCGCCTTGGAGGAACTGGAATACGTCAACGGCGCGCCGGGCACCGAACTGGCGGACCGCCGCGTGGCCAACGGCATCCCCGAACCGATGGGCATCCGCATGTGGTGCATCGGCAACGAGATGGACGGCCCCTGGCAGGTCGGCCACATGACGCCCGAGGAGTACGCGCTGGCCGTGGACAAGGTGGCGCACGCCATGAAACTCGCCGAGTCGGGACTGGAACTGGTGGCCTGCGGCTCGTCCAGCGCCCATACGCCGACCTTCGGCACCTGGGAGCGCACGGTGCTCACCCGGGCCTACGACAATCTGGACTTCGTCTCCTGCCACGCCTACTACTACGAGCGCGGCGCCAAGAGTCTGCAGGACTACCTGGCCTCCTCCGAGGACATGACCGGCTTCATCGCCACCGTGGCCGACTGCGCCGATGCGGCCAAGGCCGCGCATAACGGCGATCACGACATCGCGCTGAGCTTCGACGAATGGGGCGTGTGGTACTCGGACGTCTGGAACCAGCAGGAGGCCGAGTGGAAGGCTGCGGCCAGCGAGGGCCTGCATCCCGAGCCCTGGCCGAAGGCGCCGCATCTGCTGGAGGACATCTACTCGGCCGCGGACGCCGTGGTGGAAGGCTCGCTGATGATCACGCTGCTCAAGCACTGCGACCGGGTCCGTTCCGCCTCGCGCGCCCAGCTGGTCAACGTCATCGCCCCGATCATGGCCGAGGAGCAGGGGCCCGCATGGCGGCAGACCGTGTTCTACCCGTTCGCCGAGGCCGCGCACCACGCCAAGGGCACGGTGTACGTGCCGGCAATCGACGCCCCGCGCGTGCATACCGAGGCCTATGGCGACGTGGATGCCGTCGAGGCCGTGGTGACGTGGGATGAACACGCGCGCGAGGGCCTGCTGCTGGTGGTCAACCGCGATGCCGAGGCCGCGCACACGCTGTCGGTGGACCTGTCCGGGCTGCCGCAGGCCGATGCGGCGGATATGCGCATCACCCATGCGATGATGCTGCATGACGACGATCCGCACCGGCAGAACACGGCCGAACAGCCGGATGCGGTCGTGCCGGTGCCGCTCGACGCGAACGCCGCCGACGGACGGGTGTCGTTCGCGCTGCCGCCCATCAGCTGGGCCGCCGTGCGGTTCTCCGCCGCTCCCGACTCCCTGTGACGGGGCCGATGCAGCCGGCCGGTGGAGTGCGACGCGCCCCACCGCATTGCGACCCATACCGGCGATGAAGAGCGACATATAGCGAATGGGGAGGTCTCCGATGCGGAGACCTCCCCATTCGCGTGGGTGTTGGCGTCAGCGCCTGACGATAACGACGCCGTTCGGATCGAGTACGGCCCGGCCGTCCTCGACACGGCCGAGCGAGGCCACCAGCGGCTCGCCGTCCGTCTCCACGGTCACCCGATCATGCGAACGGTTGAACAGGAACGCGAACCGGTCGGCACCGTCCTCGGATACGCGTTCGATGCGCATCACACGGCCGTCGGACTGCGGCAGCTCGAAGCCGATCGCCTCGCACATCGCCGGCATCGACGCCGCCAGGCCCTCGCGACCCAGACGGCAGCCGACGTAGACGGTGGAGCCATCACCGTAGCTGTTGGCCACGATCGCCGGCGACCCGTCCATGCCGACCCACGGTTCCGACTTGAACGATGCCAGCACGGTGGCCGTATCGGCCGTGGAGGTGATGACGTCGGCGAAGTCATGCGCCACGGTGCCGTTGTCCAGATCCAGATGATCCAACGCGCCGGGGAAGTCGCCGCCCATCGGGGCGAACTCCTCGATGCGCACGCCGACCACGTCACGGATCGATCCGGGATAGCCGCCGAGCCAGATGTGGTCGCGCTCGTCCGAGATGCCCGTGTAGTACGTGGCGAACAGTTTGCCGCCCTTGGCCACGTAATCACGGACGCGTTGCGAGTTGGCCTCGTCCAGCAGGTATACGCTCGGCAGCACCGCCGCCTCATAGCTGTCCCAATCCCCACGGATCGGCACCACGTCGGCGGTCACGCCGTTGTCGGCGAAGGCGCGGAACCAGGCCAGCGGCTCGGTCCAGTGACGGACCTGCTGCGTCGGGGTGGCCGTGTGCTCGGTGGCCCACTGGCTCTCATAGTCGAAGACCACGGCCACCCGGGACTTGGCCAGCCGCGTGCCCGTCAGCCCGTGATCGCCCAACGTGGCCAGATCGGCACCCAGCTCGCACACGTCGCGGAAGTCCTGGCTGTCCTCGCCGGCGTGCGGCAGCATAGCGGTGTGGTACTTCTCCGCACCGGCCTTGGATTGCCGCCACTGGAAGTAGCAGATCGCGTCCGCGCCCATGGCCAGATGCGCCAGGGAATCACGGACCAGCTGGCCGGGCTCCTTGCGGTAGTTGATCGGACGCCAGTTCACGGCGCCGGTCGAATGCTCCATCAGCCACCACGGGTTCCTGCGCGCGATGCCGTCCACCAGCGAGGCGGAGTAGGCCAGCTCGTCGAAATGCTCCTCACCGGGGGTGAAGTAATGGTCGTTCGAGACGAAATCGACCTCGTAGCCCCAATCGTCATAGTCCAGACCGGTGCCGGGAGCCGAGACCATGAAGTTCGTGGTCAGCGGACGGCCCGGGGTAATCTCGGCGAGCACGTCGCGCTCGGCGATGTAGAACGCCTTGAGCGCGTCCGAGCTGAACCGCTTGAAGTCCAGCAGCTTGCCCGGGTTCATGAAGTTGCCCTCGCCGATGAAGCGCGGCGGGATGATCTCCGAGAAGTCGTTCATGCGCTGCGCCCAGAAGGCCGTGCCCCACGCCTCGTTGACCGCGTCGATGGTGCCGTAGCGCTCCTCGCACCAGCGCTGGAACGCGTGCATCGCGTCGTCGGAGTAGTCGAAGCGGTTGTGGCAGCCGTATTCGTTGCTCACATGCCAGGCGACCACATACGGGTTGTCCTTGTAGTGCTCGGCCATTCTGAGGCACAGGTTGAGCGCGTACTCGCGGAAGACCGGGCTGGTGGGACGCCAGTGCTCGCGCGCGCCCGGCCAGCATACGTGGCCGTACTCGTCGCGCCACAGCACCTCGGGGTGCTTCTGGGTGAGCCACATCGGCGGCGATGCGGTGGCGGAGGCCAGGTCGACGGCGATGCCGGCCTTGCCGAGCTTGTCGACGATGCGGTCCAGCCAGTCGAAGTCGTATACGCCTTCCTGCGGCTCGATCTTGGCCCACGAGAAGATGGCGACGGACACGACGTTGACGCCGGCCTTGGTCATCAGGCGGATGTCCTCGTCCCAGACCTCCTCGGGCCACTGGTCGGGGTTGTAGTCGCCGCCGTACCAGATGCGGGCCTGCTGCCCCTCCAGGGGCTGCGGCCAGCGGAATGCTCGATGTGTGTTCTTCATCATGATGAATGTGTTCTCCCGGTATTCATATGGTCGTGGTCTTGTACTGCATTGCGGAAGCATGTGCGGCATCCGGCGGCGCTTGGATGATGCGCAACAGTCGGAATCGTTGCATGGGCCCCCTTTCTCGGCTACGGCCATACGGTACACAATGGGCGCGGACCGTTCGCCCGCGCCCATTGTGGTCGGTCATGTCGTCGGGTGTTATTCCTTGACGGCGCCGGCGGCGAGGCCGGACTGCCAGTACTTCTGCAGCAGGAGGAACGCGATGACCAGGGGGATGATCGTGATCAGCGAGCCGGTGATCACGAGGTTCTGGATCGCGGTGCCGCCCGCGGTGTTGGCCTGGTCCTTCCACTGGTTCAGACCGATCGTCAGCGGGTACCAGTCCGCGTCCTTGAGCATGATCAACGGCAGGAAGTAGTTGTTCCACGTCGCCACGATCGTGAACAGGCTCGTGGTCACGATGCCCGGCGCCAGCAGGGGCAGGCTGACCTGGAAGAACGTGCGGAACTCGCCCGCACCGTCCACGCGCGCGGCCTCCAGCAGCTCCGTCGGGACGGCCTGCTCGCTGAAGATCCACATCAGGTACAGGCCGAACGGGCTGATCAGGCTCGGGATGATCATCGACCAGGGCGTGTTCGTCAGGCCCAGCTGGGCGAACAGGAGGAACTGCGGGACCGCCAGCGCGGTGCCCGGCACGCTGATCGAGCCGATGATGACGGCGAACACGGCCTTGCGGCCCGGGAAGCGGAACTTGGCCAGCGCGTAGCCGCCCATGATCGCCAGCAGGGTCGCGCCGCCCGCGCCCACGACCACGTACAGGATCGTGTTCAGGAACCAGCGGCCGAAGATCCCGTCCTGGTAGGTGAACACCGTCACGATGTTGTCCCACAGGTTGAACTCGCCGCCGAACCACAGGCCGAACGTGCTGGTGAAGTCCGCCTGGGACTTGGTCGCGTTGATCAGCAGATACACGAACGGGAACAGGCAGTAGATCGCGAACAGCGAGCACAGCACGGTCATCAGGGTCGAGCGCCGCGGGTTGGCCACGTTCGCGAACCCGGACTTCGCGGCCCGCCTGCGCTCCGCGGCCTCGTCGCGCGCCACGCGCTTCTGCCGTTCCCTCTCCGCCTTCCTGGCGGCCTTCTCCTGGGCCTTGAGCTCCTGCATGGCCAGACGATGATTGGTTGCGCTCGTCATTTCATCTGCTCCTTCATGCTGTTGAGCTGCACCGCGTACGCGATCGCCATCGTGATCACGGCCATCACGATCGCCATGGCCGCCGCGTAGTTGCTCTGGTTACCCGAGAAGCTCAGGTTGTACGCGTACATGTTCGGCGTGTAGTACGTCGTGATCGCGTTGCCCGGCACCATGTTCTGCAGGATGTTCGGCTCGTTGAACAGCTGGAACGAGCCGATGATCGAGAAGATCACCGTGATCGCCAGCGAGCCCTTGAGCTCCGGGATCTTGATGCTCTTGACGATCTGCCACTCCGACGCGCCATCAATGCTCGCGGCCTCGTACAGCGAATGCGGGATCGTGGACAGCGAGCTGTAGAAGATCAGCATGTTGTAGCCCACGAACTCCCACGTCACGATGTTGCCGATCGACGCCAGCAGCACGCTCGGCGACAGCACGTCCAGGCTCGTGCCCAACAGGTCGTTCAGCGACCCGACCAGGCCGTACTTCGCGCCGTACATAAAGCCCCAGATCATCGTGGAGACCACCGCCGGCACCGCGTACGGCAGGAACGTCGAGATACGGAAGAACTTCGCCCCGTGCAGCTTCATCGAGTCGATGCACAGCGCCATCACCGCCGACAGGAACAGCATGATCGGCACCTGCACGACCGTGAACAACGCCACCCTGCCGCACGACGCCCAGAACTGGTCGTCCCCGAACAGACGCAGGTAGTTGTCCACACCGACGAACACCGTGCCGCCCACCATCCGCTTCTCGAAGAACGAGATATAGATCGCGTACACGATCGGGATGATGAACACCAACACGAACACCACCGCGAACGGCCACATGAACTTCCAACCACGCCAATCAGGCTTATGCCTATTCACCCGCACCGTGCCGGACGATGCGGATGGGCTTGCCGCTGTCATATCCTCACCCTCTCCTTCGAAGGAAAATGCCGCGGACGACTTCGGATCATCCCGAAAACTTCCTCGGCCCGAAAAATGTTTGCGTTACCATAATATCACCATTGGCGACTTTGTCCACTTCGTGTCGGTTCTCGCATCCGCACGAGTAGGCTATAATGGTGACGAAAACAATGGAGTCAAGTGGAGGGGAATCATGGAACGTTCATCGGTGTCCATGCAGGACGTGGCCCGAGCCGCAGGCGTATCCCCACAGACCGTCTCCCGCGTGGCGAACGGCAGCAACGCCGTGCGTCCGGAGACGCGGCAGCGCGTCGAAGCCGCGATGGAGCGACTCGGGTATCGCCCCAACTACGCCGCGCGGGCGCTCAAGCACGGGCAGTTCAAGAACATCGGCGTCGTGCTCTTCCACATGACCACATTCGGCAACGCCCGCATCCTGAACGGCATCGTGGAGGCCGCCGAGGACGATGGTTACGCAACCACTCTGGTCACCATCGGACACGGCCACGTCCGCACGTTGCAGGCCATTGCGGAGCGGATGAAGCAGTTGCCCGTGGACGGCGTCATCGTCGTGTTGGAGGAGCGCATCGCCGATTTCGACGACTTCGATCCGCCCAAGGAACTGCCCTTCGTGCTGGTCAACGAGAGCGCCGCCAACCACTGCCCCACCATCGACGCCGACCAATACGGCTGTTCCACGGCCATCGTCGACTACCTGCTCAGCAAGGGGCACAAAACCGTCTACCATATCACCGGTCCGTCCGCATCGCAGGCCGCCCGCAGCCGCGCCCGCGGCTGGCATGAGGCGCTGGAGCAGTTCGGCGTCCCCATCCCGCCCACCTACGTAGGCGATTGGGGCGCGGACAGCGGCTACCAGGCGGGTCTGGCGCTGGCGCATGAAGCGGATTGCACCGCCATCTACGCCGCCAATGACCAGATGGCCTACGGTGCCATCCTGGGCCTCAAGGCCGCCGGCAAGCGCGTGCCGGAGGATGTCAGCGTCATCGGCGTGGACGATTCGCTCAGCGAGACCGTGCCGCGTCTGAACCTGACCACGATGCGCATGAAATTCGAGGAGATCGGGCGGGAGGCGTACTCGATGGTGCGCAGGATCTGCGACGGGGAACGCGTCCCCGTCGGCGTCAAAACCGTCATCCCCACCGAACTGATCGAGCGCAGCTCGGTCCGGGAATTGAACGGCTGACCTTCCGGACCGGACCGGTCAACCGTTCAACCCCAACGGCACCCGGGACACGAAACGTCGCGGCTCCCCCGTCACCGGGTCGTCGAACTCCAGACTGCGCGCCACCAATTCCAGCGGCCGGCTGAAATCGTCATAGGCGCGCGTCTCGATGTTCGGATACAAATCGTCGCCCACGATCGGCAAGCCCAGCGACGCCATATGCACGCGCAACTGGTGGGTTTTGCCGGTCCTGGGGCGCAACGTGTACCGACATACCTGTTCCCCGGCGGATCGAACCAGACCGCCGCGTTCGATTACGGTCTCCGCGTTGACCGCCCCCGGAATTTCGTACGCCTGCAACCGGCCCCGGTCCTTGACGATATGGGACCGCCGCACCAGCGGAAACGGCCGGGGCGGCGCCAGCGGCGCGACGGTGCCGGTTTCGGGGCGCACAACCGGCGCGCACGGCGCCAGGCACTCGTACACCTTCCGGGTCCGCCGCTCCTGGAACAGCATCTGGTAGGCACGGCGCAACGCCGGATCCCGCACGAAAACCACCACGCCGGCGGTCAGCCGATCCAGACGGTGCGCCGGGGTGATACCCGGCTCGCCGTACCGCTCCCGCAACCGGATCAGCGCCGTCTGCCGGTACCACATGCCACGCGGCGTGGTGGCCAGGAAATGCGGCTTATCGACCACAATGATGCCGGCGTCCTCGTAGATCACGTTGCATTCGAACGGGATCGCCGGCTCATCGGTCACCCACCGATGCGGCCTCATCTACTCGACGGTCACCGACTTGGCCAGGTTACGGGGTTTGTCCACGTCATACCCCTTGAGATTGGCCATATCCATCGCGAACAGCTGCAGCGGCACCACATCCACCAGGGGGCTCAGGAGCGTCGGGCAGACGGGGCGCCAGAACACGATGTCGGCGTACCGCTCCGCGTCGGGGTCGCCCTCCTCGGCCACCGCGATCGTATACGCGCCGCGCGCCTTGACCTCCTCGATGCCGGAGATCACCTTGTTGTGCAGCGTGTCGCGCCCGCGTGCGGACGGCACGATCACCACCACCGGCTCGCCCTCGTCCACCAGGGCGATCGGTCCGTGCTTGAGCTCGCCGGCGGCGAAGCCCTCGGTGAACGTGTAGGCGATCTCCTTGAGCTTCAACGCGCCCTCCATGGCCACCGGATAGCCGACGTGGCGGCCCAGGAACAGGAACGAATGGGCGTTGAGCATGCGCTTGGCCGCACGCTCGATCGACTCCCGCTGGGTGTCCAGCACCCACTGGATCTTGTCCGGCATGGCCTTGAGATTGTCGAGCACCTGATGGATCTCGTCGCGGAACATCGTGCCCTTGACCTGCGCCAGATACAGGCCCAGCAGGTAGGCGGCCGTGACCTGCGCCACGAAGGCCTTGGTGGAGGCCACCGCGATCTCCGGACCGGCGTGGGTGTACAGCACCGCGTCGGATTCGCGCGGAATCGTGGCGCCCTGCGTATTGCAGATCGCCAGCACGCGGGACCCCTGTTCGCGCGCGTGGCGCAAGGCCATCAGGGTGTCCATCGTCTCACCGGACTGCGAGATGGCCACCACCAGCGTGCGCGGTGTCAGGATCGGGTCGCGGTAGCGGAACTCGTGGGCGAGCTCGACCTCCACCGGGATGCGCACCCAATGCTCGATGGCGTATTTGGCCACCAGACCGGCGTATGAGGCCGTGCCGCAGGCGACCACGATGATCTTGTCGACGGAACGGAACGCATCCGGTTCGATGCGCACCTCATCGAGGACGATATCCCCCTTCTCATCGAAACGACCCAGCAGGGTATCCGCCACGGCGGCGGGGTCCTCATGGATCTCCTTGTCCATGAACGACGGCCAGCCGCCCTTCTCGGCGGCCGAGGCGTCCCAGTCCACCGTGAACCGCTTCGGCTCGGTCACCTCGTTGCCTTCGAAATCGGTCACCGTCACCGAATCGGCGGTGATGCGGACGGCCTCGTCCTGCCCCAGTTCCATCGCCTCCTTGGTGTAGGCCACGAACGCCGCGACATCCGAGCCGAGGAAGTTCTCCCCTTCGCCCAGACCGACGACCAGCGGGGAGTCATGGCGCGCGCCGACTACCACATCCGACTGCCGGCAGTCCACCGCCAGGATCGTGAACGCGCCGGTCAGCTGCCGGGCCACGCGGCGCAGCGCCTCGAACAGATCGGGCTTGCCTGTCTCGGCGATCACCTGCTCGGCCATCTTGCCCAGCAGCTTGGCCGCCACCTCGCTGTCCGTGCTGGATGCGAACGAGTAGCCTTCGGTCTGTAGCTGGCCCTTCAACACGTTGGCGTTCTCGATGATGCCGTTGTGGATGATGGCGATGTTGCCGTCCGCGCTCAGGTGCGGATGGGCGTTGTTGTCGCTCGGGGCGCCATTCGTGGCCCAACGGGTGTGGCCGATGCCCACCGTGGCCTCCGGCAGGGCGTGCTTGGCCAGGTCGGCCTCCAGATTGGCCAGACGACCCGCCTTCTTCCGCACGGCCACATGGTCCATGCCCGGGGCGGCCAGCGCCACGCCCGCGGAGTCATAGCCACGGTATTCCAGACGCTTCAGGCCCTGCAGACACACTTCCAGCGGTTTGCCGCACGCTGTTGACGATCCTACATATCCAACGATTCCACACATAGCACACCAGTGTACCGTGCCATATGTAACCGTACGGAAAGAGGAGGGCGGATTGCCCTCGGCGGCACCTACGGACAGCCCACTGGGCTGTCCGCTTAACGTTATGCAATTTCGGACCCGCCTACGGCGGGACTCAACGCTACCTCGCGCTCAAACGATCGCGCTCGGCGGCACCTACGGACAGCCCACTGGGCTGTCCGCTTAACGATGCCGCATATTGGCGTAGCGCATGATGCGGAGGGCCTCGCGCTTGTCCTGCTCCTCGCGCAGCGCCTGACGCTTGTCGTATTCCTTCTTGCCTCGGGCCAGCGCGATCTCGGCCTTCACACGGCCGTCCTTAAAATACAGGCTCAGCGGCACGATGGTGTACCCCTTGGCCTCGATGCCACGGCTCAGTTTGGCGATCTGCGCGGCGTGCAGCAGCAGCTTACGCTTACGCTTGGGCGCGTGATTGTTCCACGTGCCGTTGAGGTATTCGGGGATGTTCGCCCCCTCCAGCCAGATCTCCCCACGGCGGTCGATGGACACGAACGACTCAGCCAGCGAGGCCCGCCCCTCCCTCAAGGACTTGACCTCGGTGCCGGAGAGCACGATGCCGGCCTCATACCGGTCCTCGATGGCATAGTCATGCCTCGCCCTGCGATTCTGCACAATCAATGATGTCCCCTGCTGTTGCTTGGACACTGGGACGATCCTTTCGTCAGTACTGTCAGTAATGGATATACGTGTAGTTGGAGGCGTTGTAGACGGTCTCCCACGCGGGGAAGGTGGCGAAGCCGGTGCCGCCCTCCGAGATGAGCACGGAACCATCTGCGTTCACGCGCTCGACGACCGCCACATGGCCGTAATAGGGGTCCGCGTACCAGCCGTTGACGTACTGGCCGCGTTCGAAGACCATGACCGCGCCGTAATGCGGCGTGTTGTTCACCAGGTAGCCCAGGCTGCGGGCGGTGTTGTCCCACTGCTCGCCGTTGCCCATATACGATCCGACCGGCAGGCCGAGTTCGGAGCGGCGCAGGTACGCCCACAGCGTGCACTGGCGGGCCGGATAGGCGGAACCTCCCACCGTGTTGCCGGTCGAATGCCCGTAGCAGTAGCCGGACCCCGCCGGGCAGCTGCCCGGGACCGCGTAGTTCATGCCGCTGGCCGTACCGCCGCCGGTGGAGCCGCCGCCGGAGTTCCCACCGCCGGTCGAACCACCGCCAGAGCCGCCGCCGGTATTGCCGCCGACCTGCTGCTGACCGCCCGCATTCGGATCGGGGGCCTGCGGCGTCTGCTGGGCGGCCCACGAATCGATCTCGGACTTCATGGCCACGATGTCGGCGGCCTCGCGGGCCTCCTGCGTGGTGAGCTGGTCGGACTGCGATTCCAGCTTCTGCCGGGCCGCCTCGCCCTGTTCACGCAACGCCTGCAAGTCATCCTGCCGGTCCTGCGCCTCCGCAGCCGCCTTGGCCGCCGAAGCGGCCTGCTCATCGGCCTGCGTCTTCAACTGGGCAATCTCGTCCTCAATGGCGGCAAGCCGTTCCTTGCGGTTCATGGACACGCCCAGTTCACCGGCGGCGTCGGCCGCCGCATTCGCCTCGGAACGGGCCACGGCCGCCTGCGACTGCATGCGACCCACGAATTCGTCCGTGGTGGTGGAATTCGTCACCACGCTCATCAGATCGGATGCCGTTGAACCGTGGAAGCTCTCGCGTGCCAACTGGGCCACCGCGTCCTTGGCGTCGTCGTAATCCTCGCCGGTCTGCGCGATCTTCTCCTCCAGATTCTCGCGGTCCTGACGAGCCGCCTCCAAACGCTCCGCCGTGGCATCCGCCAGACTCTGGGCCTGGTCGGCGGCCTGCTGCGCCTGATCGGCAGCCTCCACCGCCGCAGGAATCTGGTTCTCCGTCAAGTCGTTCAATTGCAGGATCGTGTTGGCCAGGTCCTCGTTCACACCCGCCAGCTGCGCCTTGAGATCCGCATGATCGGCGACCGCCTGATAATACTCCTCCATACTGGGAACGGCCTCCGCCGCCGGCGTCCATGTCAGGTTCGCCACCGCGGTACAAACCAGCATCGCCATGCAGGCAACCATCCCTGTTGCGACCTTGGCTCGCCCCATCGCCCTCATCAGCACACCTTTCCGCTGCGACGTGTCCGTAGTGCAGCCATTGTAATCAATCGTCCTGAAAACACCAGCGCCGATCAGGCCTTCAGGTACCGACGCAGCGAGATCGTCGAAGCCACCACGGACAGCGCCATGGCACCCACCACCAGCACCGGCGCGGTCAGCCACACGGTCCGCTGCGTGATGAACGGCATCCACTGCACGTTCTGCGCAAGCCAATCGGTGATGAACACCTTCACCAGCGCGCTCAGCGCACCGCAGGCCAGCATGGATCCCAGGAACGAGGCCACCACGCCCTCCAACACGAATGGCAGCCGGATCGTCCAGTTCGAGGCACCCACCAGACGCATGATCTCGGTCTCGTTCTTCCGGGAGGCGGCGCTCAGCCGGATCGTGGTGCCGGTCAGCAGGATGGCGACCACCACCATCACCGCGGCCAGCACCACGGTGACCACCGTGGCGCGGTTGAGCACGGCGAAGATCGGGTCGAAGATCTGCCGCTGGTCCACAACCTCCTCCACGCCGGTGCGTCCGCTCAGCACCTCGGAGACGACCTGATACTTCGTCGGATCCGTCAGCTTAAGCCGTAGCGAATCCTGCATATCGGCGGCGGTCAGCGTACGCCCTTGATAGGTGCCGTCCGGGTACTGCTGCAGGAACGTGTCATTGTAGAAGTCCTCGCGGCTGACATACGTGATCTGCGAGACGTCGTCGCCCAGCTCCTGCCGAATCAGGTCCTGCAGCTGCACGATCTCGGTGTCCGTCGGCGCCACGCCCGCCGCGCAGGAGGCCGCCTGGCTGGTGCCATCCGGGCACAGCCAGACCACCACCTCCACCTGGTTGTACCAATCGCCCTTGGCTCGGGTGATCTGCGCCTGCAGCAGCACCGAGGCGCCGATGAACAGGAACGAGATGAACGTGACCAGCATGACGGACAGGATCATCGACACATTGCGCCGCAGGCTGGTCCAAGTCTCGGACAGAATGAAACGCGCTCTCATTAGTTCTCCTCCCCCGTGGAATCCTCTTCACTCGACCGGTCGGGTTGCGTGGGCGGCATCGGCGGCGCGGGTGGCAGCGGCGGGGCCGCCGACGTGGGCGGAGCCGGGATCGACGCCGACTCGTCGATGTGATCCGCCGTCTCCTGCTCATCGGACTGGATCGCAGCCGTTTCGGTTTCTTCGACCGGTTCGTCCGTCGTGTCCAATTCGTTCGGTTCGTTCGGTCCCGACGGTTCCTCCGGCTGATCCGTCCCGTTCCTCCGCTGTTCCGCTTCGACGTACTCGTCAAGGCTCAGCCCACGGCCCCAGGTCAGCGTGTTCTCCACCGGCGCGAAGGCCTCGCCGTACCGTCCGGTCCGCCCGGAATGCACGGACTGCGCCAACCGGGCGATCCCCTCGTCGCCGGCGCCCGCGGATACCGCCTGGGATACGGCGTCGACGACCTGGGCCGCGGTCTCGCGGCGATCGCCGGTCACCTCGATGGCGATGGTCGCGTCGGCCGAGGCGGCATCGCCGTCCGGACGGAACCGCGCATCCGCATCATTCGACTCGATCGACAGCTGAGCCTTCGACTCGACCTCGGCATCCGGGAAATACAACGCGGAATCATAGGATCCCTGAGCCTCGTCGCGGACGATCTTGCCGTTGTGCAGCTCGACGACGCGCTTGCGCATCGAGTTGACGATCTCCTCGTTGTGCGTGGCCATCACGATGGTGGTGCCGGTGCGGTTGATGGCGTCCAGCACCTCCATGATGCCCAGCGACGTGGTCGGGTCGAGGTTGCCGGTGGGCTCGTCGGCCAGCAGGATCTGCGGATGGTTCACGTAGGCGCGGGCGATGGCCACACGCTGCTGCTCGCCGCCGGACAGCTCATGCGGGTAGTTGCGCTCCTTGCCGGTCAGACCGACCGTCTCCAGCACCTTCGGCACCAGGGCGCGGATCGTGGAGCGGCTGGTGCCGATCACCTCCAGCGCGAAGGCCACGTTCTGCCAGACCGTCTTGTTGTTGAGCAGCTTGTAGTCCTGGAACACGAAGCCGATCGACCGCCGGTACTGCGGCACCTGGCGGTTGGTCAGACGGCGCAGGTCGTTGCCGGCCACACGGATCTCGCCGTCCGTCGCCTCCTCCTCGCGCAGGAGCAGGCTCAGCAGCGTGGTCTTGCCCGAGCCCGACGCGCCCACCAGGAACACGAAGTCGCCGCGTTCCACATGCAGTGTGACATCGTCGAGCGCGGGACGCGTGCCCCTGGGGTAGACCTTGCTGACGTGATCAAGCGAGATGAGCGCCATGTCCAATCCTTACTGTTGTACGCGATCGTCGTACGCGATTATGCTTCGGCTTCCTCCGCGGCGGCGCGGCGCTGCTCATGGCGCCAGCGGATGCCGGCCTCGATGAACGCGTTGATGTCGCCGTCGAACACGGCCTGGGTCTGCGAGGTCTCATACCCGGTGCGCAGATCCTTGACCATCTGGTACGGGTGCAGCACGTAGGAACGCATCTGGTCGCCCCAGCTGGCCTTGATGTCGCCGGCGAGCTCCTTCTTCTTCTTGGCCTCCTCCTCATGGCGCAGCACCAGCAGTCGGGACTGGAGCACGGCCATGGCGGCGGCGCGGTTCTGGATCTGCGAGCGCTCGTCCTGCATGGTGACCACGATGCCGGTGGGCAGGTGGGTGATGCGCACGGCCGAGTACGTGGTGTTCACACCCTGGCCGCCGGGGCCGGATGAGCAGTACGTATCCACGCGGATGTCGGTATCCGGGATGTCGATGTGATCGGTGGCCTCGACGAGCGGCACCACCTCCACCGCGGCGAAGCTGGTCTGGCGGCGGCCCTGGTTGTCGAACGGGGAGATGCGCACCAGACGGTGCGTGCCGCCCTCCACGGACAGGCGCCCGTAGGCGTACGGCGCGTCCACCTGGAACGTGGCGGACTTGATGCCCGCCTCCTCGGCGTACGAGGTGTCCATCATCTTGGCCTTGAACCCGTTGCGCTCGGCCCAGCGCAGGTACATACGCAGCAGCATCTGCGCGAAGTCGGCCGCGTCCACGCCGCCCGCGCCGGAGCGGATCGTCACCACGGCGGAGCGTTCGTCGTACTCGCCGTCCAGCAGCGTCTGGATCTCCATGTCGTCCAAGTCCTGCCGGATGCTGCCGATCTCGGACTGCGCCTCGGCCAGCGTATCGGCGTCGTCCTCCTCGCGACCGAGTTCGACCAGCGTCTCCACGTCGTCGATACGCTGGTTGGCGGAGTCCAGACGCTTGAGCTGCGACTGCGCCGCGGACAGACGGCTGGTCACCTTCTGCGCGTTCTCCGGGTCGTCCCACAGACCCGGGGCGGACGCCTGCACCTCAAGATCCTGGATCTGCGCCTTGAGACGATCCACGTCCAATGCCTTCGCGATCGACTCGTATTTGGCTCGCGCCTCGCCGATCGCCTGGGAAAAATCAAATTCTGCCATCGTTCACCACCATACAGTTCTTATTGTGAAAATCCTTGGAAACCACTGCCCGCCGACCTTCGGGATGTCCCCGCCATGGTACTCCGACCCCTTGTCCTGGGTCGTTGTTCTCGCAGCGCAGAACGGCCCTTCCCGCATTATGGAAAGGGCCGACGTGGACGCGATGGCGCTCAGTTGTGCTGGTGCAGCTCGTTGTTCAGCTCGATGCCGATCTTGCGGTACCGGGCCTCGATGACGCCGGTCAGCGAGTTGCGGATGAACAGGATGTTGTCCTTGCCGCTCAGCTCGGCGCCCTTGACCACGTCCAGCGGTTCGCCGGCGGCCTGCTTGGCCTTGTCCACCACGGTGATCTTGGTGCCGGCCGTCACGTATAGGCCGGCCTCCACCACGCAGTTGTCGCCCAGCGAGATGCCGATGCCGGCGTTCGCGCCCAGCAGGCTGTGCTCGCCGATCGAGACGCGGTGCTTGCCGCCGCCGGACAGCGTGCCCATGATCGAGGCGCCGCCGCCGATGTCGGAGCCGTTGCCGACCACCACGCCCTGCGAGATGCGGCCCTCGACCATCGAGGTGCCGAGGGTGCCCGCGTTGAAGTTCACGAAGCCCGCATGCATGACGGTGGTGCCCTCGCTCAGATAGGCGCCCAGGCGGGCGCGGCCGCCGTCGGCCACGCGCACGCCGGAGGGGATCACGTAGTCGAGCATGCGCGGAATCTTGTCCAGCGAGATCACGGTCACGCCGGCGTGCGGCATGCCCGGCGTGGTGCGCATGCGTTCGGCTTCCACGTCCATCTTGCGCAACGCGAAGGTCTCGGTGGCGAACGGACCGTAGTTGGTCCACACCACCGTGGCGAGCTTGCCGAAGATGCCGTCCAGGTTCAGCGTGTTCGGCTTGGCCAGGCGCATGCTCATCAGGTGCAGGCGCAGGTAGGCGTCGGCCGCATCCGCGATCGGCTCGTCCAGCTGGCTGACGGTGAACACCGGCAGACGGCGCACGCCGCGGGCGTCGGCCTCCATATGCGCCATCATGTCGAAGTTGTGGTTCGGACGGCTGCCCTCGGCCGGCGCCTCGCCGACGGTCAGCTTCGGATACCACACGTCCAGGGTGTTGCCGGCCTCATCCACGCTGGCCAGACCCCAGCCCCACGCCGTACGCGATTCGCTCATCGTTGCTCCTTATACGCAAGAATGTTCCGTACCTAGCATAGCCGAACCGTAGTCTGCAAAGCACCGGTTGACCGCAACCATGTCACCGGTTCTTGAAATATCGGAACAGCTGCGATTCGCGAATCAGCAACCCCGATACCAACGCGGCGCATACCGTCCCCGCGAACAACGCCAGCGGCGTCCGGATGGCCGCCGCCAGCACCATCAGCGGATCCGACGCGGCCAGACGCACGCATACCGCGGCCAGCAGACTGCAGGATGCGGCCGTGGCCAGTCCCGACCAGAGCACGGTCTCCACCGCGATGCCGAACAGCTGCGCGCCTTTGCCCTGTCCGCTGTGCAACGCACCCGCGTATTCCAACCGGCGCCGGCGCACCGACACCGCGCCCAGCAGCAACCCGACCGCCAGCGCGATCAGCGGCATCCACCGGGTCATACGAGCCAGATACCCGCCGGTCGCGTCATACCGGGAGTCGAAACCCTTGTTGACCTGGGTCACTCCCACGCTGGTGGATTGCGCGCCTTGCTCGGTGATGATGACGGTGGAGTACAGCAGTCCATCGGTCTCGTCGCTGACCGGCCACTGTTTGGCCCAGCACTCCTCGAACGTGCGTCCGTCATCGGCGGAGACCGGGGTGAGCACCGCGTAGGCGAAGCGCGTATCACGCCCGTCGTTCGGCCAGTCGAACACACCGGACACCGTACTGGTGCCCTGTTCGGTCTCGAACCGGCTGCCGACGGTCAGGCCGAAATCGTTGGCCATCACGTTGGATACCCATACGCCGCCCGCGTCCGCGGCAAGCGTCGGGTCATCCTCCCCGGCGATGACCAGCGCCAGCATGCCCGGCGTCACCTCGTAGGAGGCGATGTCGCGCCCTGGTGTGGACTTCGGCACGATCTGCGGGCCGGCACGCATGGCACCGGACGCGGAGGGGCCGGCTTCCACCTCCGTCAGACGGTCGCAGGTCACTCCGTCCACCGAACCTCCGACCACGCTTTTCACGTCGGCGTCCGCATGGATGCGGGTCGCCGCCTCCTGCTCCAACGCCATGACGGTCATCGCCTCGTATCCGCCCAGCAGCCCGCCGGACAGCAGCACGGCCAGGAACAGCAGGAACGCGCGTGACGTGCCCGCGGCGATGTTGCGCATCGCCTCCGACAATACCGACCCCAGCCTCATCGTGTTCCCTCCCGTTCCGGGGTTGCCGACGTCTGATTACCCGCCGGCGCGTAGTCGGCCAGATCGATGACGCGTTCGCAGGCGTCCCGGGTATCCGGGTCATGGGTGGCGACGACCACGATCATGCCCTGCCCCGCCAGGTTGCCGAGCACGTGGCTGACCGAATGGGCGGTGCGCGTGTCCAGCTGGGCGGTCGGTTCGTCGACGAGCAGCAGGTCGGGTTTCGAGCAGACGGCGCGGGCCAGCATCAGCCGTTGCGCCTCGCCCCCGGACAGGTCCGAGAACCGCCGTCCCGCCGCATACCCCAGATCGAACAGCTCCATGGCGGCCATCGCCTCCGGTTCGGCATCGCGCCGCCGCTCCCCCTTGGCCAGCAACGGGAAGACCACATGGTCCAGGGCGCTGCGCTCCGGCACGCCATATGGGTTCTGGAACACCCAGCCGATACGGTCGACGCCGCTGCGTTCCACGGTGCCTTCGGCCGGCCGCTCCCACCCGGCCAGGATGGACAGCAACGTGGATTTGCCGCAGCCTGACGGTCCGCAGATCGCAACCGTATGCCCCGGTTCGATCGTGAAGTCGAGGTGCTCGAACAGGGTGTCGGTGCCGGGGAACCGATGCGCCAGACCGTGCGCGCTCACGAACATGACGCACCTGCGATCGCCGGCCCGATCTTCACCGTGCCGATCGACGCGGCGTCGGTGCCGTCGGTCGGCTGGACGAGGCTGGCGCCGAGTTCCGCCCCCACGATGGCGACGGGGATGGTCTGTCCATCCTCCGCGACGATGCACCCGTTGACGCCGTCGCCGGCGTCGATGACAGCCGCGGCCGGCACACGCAGCGCGGTGATCGGCGTGACCAGTGTCAATGACGCGTCCAATCCCGCGGACAGGTCGATGGTGCCGTTGACGCTGCCCTGCAGCATCTGCTGGAATTCGGGCGTGGCGGTGACCTGCGCGCAGAACGCGGCATCGTCCACGCCGGTGGCATTGGCCGGCAGCGTGATGCTCTGCCCGTACATGGTCAACGTGCGGTCCTGGGCGGAGGGCTGGCCGTTCTTGATGTCGAGTCGGGTGATGGTTCCCGGGATCTCGCCGACCGGGGCGCCGGCCGAAACCATCGCGCCGACCGTACCGGACCAGTTCGCGACCGTGACCGATGGGGACGGGATCCATAATGTATCCGCGAGCAGCAGCGTGCCATCCGAATCGTTGCCCTGGTCGATCATCAGCTGTTGCCAGCCCAGTTGGGTGTACCAGGTGAACGTGGTGGAATCCGGGGAGGACGAATAGCCCAACCGGTTGAGTTCGTTGTTGACGGCGAGTGCGTCCTGCCCCACATCGCCCGGTCGGATGTCACGGTACAGCGGGATGGCGGTGTTCAACGCCACCACCGCCCGGCCGTTGACCTGGTAGGCGGCACGACCCGACGTCAGTCCGGAACCGGACCAGTCGGCGGTCACCGTGCCGGTGGCGTTGCCGAGCAGCTGGCGTGAGGCCGAGACGGTCGGTACGACGGTGACCTGCTGCGAGCCGGTGTATTCCTGCGTGTTGACCGGAGCGCTGGTCACCTGCCGCGCCGGCGACAGCAGTTCCGGCGGCCGGTCCGGCAGGAACAGCGCACACGCCCCCACGGCAAGCGCCGCCACCGTCACCACGGCCAGCAGCAGCCAGGTGATCGATACTCGACGGCGCTCATGCCTATCGCGGTGCCGCGTCCCGTCACGACCTGATGATTTTGCCGTCTTCGTCATGTCCGATACCTCCCCACATCGTGCATGCCCCGTATCGTTAATCCCGTCCGTCAACGCAGACGGGCGGTACCCCTATCATAACCGCGTGCCGGTATCGAATCTCGCCTACCACAGTTGTTCCACAGGATCGTCAACGTAACTGGCGAACAGGCCGTTGGCCACCTCGCAGCCGCGGATCTCCATATCCTGCCGATCGATGGTGTACTCGTTGTCGATTCGTTCCTGCGCGTACTGTTGGGCGGTATAAGTCAGGGGAACCAGATTGTTACGCCGGAAGCAGTCCACAATCGCCTCATTCTTGTCGGAGAACAACGTCGGGTTGCCGATCTGCATCTGATAGACCTGCGCGACGGCACCCACATCGGCCATGCAGATATTTACGTCCTTATGGTATTTCGCCATTTGCCGCTCGGTACCGCCACGATATGACGCCTCATGGTATATCCCGTTGGGGAATTTGACCAGAATAATCTCCTTGTACCCCTTGTCCAGCATGCACTGCTTGTACCGGGACCATGTCTGCTCGTAATCCGTCACCGACACACCTCCATTGGCCTTCGCACGCTCCAGAATCTCCCGCTCGTAATCGGTCGTCCACTCGGTATCCGCAATCAGAGAATCGATATACTCATCCAACGAACCCGCCAAACGACTCCCCTCACCAGGCACCGCAACGGAACCGCCAGACGACTCACCGTTCGAGATCTCATCATCATTCAAGGTCTGGCCACTGTCCGGAGGTTCAGGCGTTTCTGATGCAGACCGCTCACCAGCACATGCAACACAGCCCAGCGTCAGCAGTGCGCAGACTGAAACCACCAGCAGCAGTCTCCATCTGCGCACTGACGAGTTGCTTTCAGTACATTCGGGCACCATCGTTGACCAATCTGTCCTTTACTCTTCCGCAGACACAATCCTTCTCTTTGTCTTCATGATGATCTCCTTTGATCCGTGTGTAATGGAACCCCTTCGGCTCCATTGATGTTCAATATACAAAGCATGATTCCTCCCCACACCCGGATACATACACAATATGAGTAATTTCAGGAAAACCCTACTGCCAGATGCATCCGTCTCAAGGCAGCCAGCAGTTGATCACTATCATGCATATATGGAAATTATGCCTTTGCTCAATCATTCGTTTCCCAGTATGAGATCAGAAGCATCCAGTCATAGCCACGACCAGCCTAGTATACGCAATATGTGTATGCGTCACGCACCATCTTGGCTAACCGGCGGTATGATGACATACGGAGAAATAAGGGGAAGGCACATATGGTACGTCGGATTATCGTAATTATCAGCACATTACTCTTCGCTGTTGCAGCTCCGAACTACACGGCAATCGAGCATATTCGAACTGCCGATGTTCCTGTTGTGCAGGCAGCCACGTGTCCCGTTATATTGCAGTGGCTCTGCGACTTCTTCTAAAGAATGAAACATGTATACTCCGGCTTTGCGTACCATACCGCTAAAATCTACACGAGCGCAAACATACCCCATTATTTCCGTTGCGCTCGTCGACAACGATGAACGCGTGTTGCACTCTCTCTCCGCGATGCTGACTTCTTGCAGCACCAATTCGTTTTCGATTCTGTGGACCTGCACCAACGGCAGCGATGCACTCAACCGTTGTGCAGACCGACACAACAGACCCGATTTGCTGTTTCTTGACATGTCTTTGGAAGGACTGCAAGGTGCTGATATATGCCGTCAACTGCGCATGGACAATAGTGTCACACCCGTTTGCGCAATGACATGTTACTCTCTCAACCGATATATGGCATCAGCGATACAGGCAGGTGCGCAGGCTCTAGTAGATAAGAATGATGATAACGCTCTGATACAGGCTGCCAACACATTAGTTCACGGGTTCGCCTATCCCGATTTTGAGACACCCAAGACCGCATTCGTTCGCCTAAGGCGAGAATGCGACTCAAAACCACAGCTCAGCCCACGAGAGCAGGAAATCATGGAACTCTGCGCACGCGATGGCTTACTCGATGGCGAAATAGCCGATAAGCTCCATATTTCTCAGGGCACCGTGCGTAAACATCTGCAACATATTATGGCGAAACTCGGCGTGAAAAGTTCCCGGCAAGCAGTTTCCCAATGGCTGACCCAAGATCACCATCATGAGTAATATCCCACGCCCCCTGATGCGGCATCACGTCATAGTATGTATCACCGTACTGACGTTGCTTCTCTATTGCTGGGAATGGGTTTGGTGCACGCCTAAAACGTACTACTCCCTCGCCATAGCCCTATGCCAACTCGTTCTTATCATACTGGCCCCATGCTTTCCGGAATTTGTATTCTTCGCCAATGAGACACTAGGAGTCTTCGTTATAGCGATTCCCATCGCCAATACGCCGTCCGGTATATTCATATCCTTGCTGGCTCTTGGACTCATCGCGTACCGACAACGTACGTCAATAGTGATAGCGGCATTGCTATGGAACTGCGCTACTCAGATTTTCGCCGTTTTATCCCCTTACTCACGGGTTCATTGGTTGAATGTTCCATCGTTTATAGTCATCTATCTTCTTATTGCTCTTCTAGGTCGTTCACTACGATGGATCAGTAACCGATTCGAACAACAGTTACAATACCAATTCCACGAGCAGCAACAACGCAACACCTATTTGGAACAACGCATCCACGACTCGGTGACCGGGGAGCTCTCATTCATCGCCAGGCTGGCACAGCAGCAGATTCGTTCCGTCGATGGCACCGAATGGCGTCAGGTGCGAGATTCCGCCAGAGAGGCGTTACGGCAGGTCAGGCAAGTGATCGACACCCTTGATCAGACGGATAAATCTGGGGATGATAATCCGACAGCCGTCGGGCAGCTCGATCATATCCGTTCGGTTATGCTGCAAGGCGATCAGGCCGCGCATGCCGTGAACATGCACGGACGAGGACTCTTGCATGTCATCGGCAATTGCCCTCTCAAGCAGAAACAGGAACAGCTGATCATTGATATGCTCAACGAAGTGTATGCGAATATCCTTCGGCATGCGCCCGACGGGTCTTCCTTTGAGCTATCGGTGCTTATGGACTTGGATGCCGTGCAGATCACGCAGCTCAACCCGATGCCCGAACAAGATACCGGGAACGGAATGCCGCGTTCCGGGCGTGGCTTGGCCAATCTGCGCAAACGTGTCGAGCATGTAGGCGGACGGCTCATCGCTCGACCCGAAAACGGAGATTGGACCTTCTACGCCGTGATTCCCGTGAGCGCCTGAAACCCGCCTCCCGACTTCATGAAAACGAATGCTTGTGTGTGTTGGTGGTCTGTGGCGATATGCGGGAAGGGTTTCCGGGGTTGTGGCGTCTGGCCGGGGTCGGGTTTGGTGTGCGAAACGAAGGAACGGGGACCCCGTGTGGGGTCCCCGTTCGTCAAGGTGAATGCGGCGGCGTGCTACTCTCCCACATCCTCTCGGGTGCAGTACCATCGCCGTGCCAGGCCTTAGCTTCCGGGTTCGGAATGGGACCGGGCGTCTCACCTGGGCCATGGCCGCCGCAAATCTTCAATTCTTCTTCCCGCCCTCACGGGGACGGGGGATGGTTCCGGGTGGCGGTCCGGGAACCGGAGGATGGACGCGATGTTTCGTTGTTCCGTGTCTTGTGACCGTGCTCCCTGTCGTCCGGGGAAGCGGCCGTCGCGGAAGACGCGCAGTAGATTGCCCCTCGTCCGTTAGTACCGGTCAGCTCCACCCCTCGCGGGGCTTCCACGTCCGGCCTATCAACCACGTGTTCTGCATGGGGACTGCAGGATCCGAGGATCCATGGAACCCTTATCTTGGAGCAGGCTTCCCGCTTAGATGCTTTCAGCGGTTATCCCTTCCGAACGTAGCCAACCAGCCGCGCCACTGGCGTGACGACTGGCATACCAGAGGTTCGTCCACCCAGGTCCTCTCGTACTATGGGCAGGCCTCCTCAAGGTTCCGACGAGCGCAGAGGATAGAGACCAAACTGTCTCACGACGTTCTGAACCCAGCTCGCGTGCCGCTTTAATCGGCGAACAGCCGAACCCTTGGGACCTGCTCCAGCCCCAGGATGCGACGAGCCGACATCGAGGTGCCAAACCATCCCGTCGATATGGACTCTTGGGAATGATCAGCCTGTTATCCCCGGGGTACCTTTTATCCGTTGAGCGATGCCGCGTCCGTACGCCGGCACCGGATCACTATCTCCGACTTTCGTCCCTGCTCGACCCGTCGGTCTCGCAGTCAAGCCCGCTTGTGCGATTGCACTCGACACCCGATTGCCAACCGGGCTGAGCGGACCTTTGAGCGCCTCCGTTACTCTTTGGGAGGCAACCGCCCCAGTTAAACTACCCGCCAGGCACTGTCCCTGACAAGGATGACTTGTCGAGGTTAGACATCAAACGAGAACAGAGCGGTATTTCACCTGCGGCTCCACGGATGCTGGCGCACCCGCTTCGAAGCCTCCCGCCTATGCTACACAATCCGCGCCTAATGCCAATACCAAGGTATAGTAAAGGTCCCGGGGTCTTTTCGTCCTTCTGCGCTTAACGAGCATCTTTACTCGTACTGCAATTTCGCCGAGCTCCTGGTCGAGACAGTGGGGAAGTCGTTACGCCATTCGTGCAGGTCGGAACTTACCCGACAAGGAATTTCGCTACCTTAGGATGGTTATAGTTACCACCGCCGTTTACCGGGGCTTGAATTCACCGCTGCCCCCCGAAGGGATGACGGATCCTCTTAACCTTCCGGCACCGGGCAGGCGTCAGAGCGTATACAGCGACTTACGTCTTCGCACGCTCCTGTGTTTTTGGTAAACAGTCGCTACCCCCTGGTCTGTGCCACCCCCGCACGCTCCCCAGGCTAGCTGGTTCACCCGCAGGGGTCTCCCTTATACCGAAGGCACGGGAGTAATTTGCCGAGTTCCTTGACCAGGATTCGCTCGATCGCTTTGGTATTCTCTACCTGACCACCAGTGTCGGTTTGGGGTACGGGCGGCTGACAGCCTGACGCCGAAGCTTTTCTCGGCAGCCGGGATCACCGGATTCGGCCCATACGGGCCCCACCATCGCACCTCGCCCTGATGCCCCCCGGATTTGCCTGGGGGACGGGCTGCGTGCTTGGCCACGGAAAACCACCTCCGCGGCCGGCTACCCTTCTGCGTCACTCCTGCGCTGACCTACCGGGGCTACGGTCCCAACACGACGCCGCGACCCAGGCCCGAAGGCCGGGGAGACGACGACGCGGAGGTTAGTGCTCACCCTTTCGGTTTTGGCGGCTGAAAGCCGGTACGGGAATATCGACCCGTTCATCCATTCGACTACGCCTGTCGGCCTCGCCTTAGGACCCGACTCACCCAGGGACGATGAACGTGGCCCTGGAACCCTTGGTCATCCAGCGGGCGGGATCTTCACCCGCCTCTCGCTACTCATGTCTGCATTCTCACTCCCCAACGGTCCACGGCAGGATTCCTCCGCCGCTTCGCCCCGCAGGGGACGCTCTCCTACCCAGCAGCAAAGCTGCTGCCGCGTCTTCGGTGGCGTGCTTGAGCCCCGCTACATTGTCGGCGCGGAACCACTAGACCAGTGAGCTGTTACGCACTCTTTCAAGGGTGGCTGCTTCTAAGCCAACCTCCTGGCTGTCTATGCGACTCCACATCCTTTCCCACTTAGCACGCGCTTGGGGACCTTAGACGACGGTCTGGGCTGTTTCCCTTTCGACGACGGAGCTTATCCCCCGCCGACTCACTGCCGGGATACACGCCACGGGTATTCGGAGTTCGGCTGCTATTGGTACCCGATATGGGCCCGCAAGCATCCGGTAGCTCTACCCCCCGGACGCAATCACCCGACGCTGCACCTAAATGCATTTCGGAGAGAACCAGCTATCACGGAATTTGATTGGCCTTTCACCCCTAGCCCCAGGTCATCCCCCCGGTTTTCAACCCAGGTGGGTTCGGTCCTCCACGCGGTCTTACCCGCGCTTCAACCTGCCCAGGGCTAGATCATCCCGCTTCGGGTCCAGGGCGCGCGACTCAAACGCCTTTTAAGACTCGCCTTCGCTACGCGTACACCACACGGCTTACGCTCGCCACGCACCACTGACTCGCAGACTCATTTTTCGATAGGCACGCCGTCACCCCCCAAGGAGGCTCCGACGGATTGTAGGCGCACGGTTTCAGGAACTGTTTCACTCCCCTCCCGGGGTGCTTTTCACCTTTCCCTCACGGTACTAGTACGCTATCGGTCAGACAGATATACTTAGGCTTACCCGACGGTCCGGGCAGATTCGCACGGGATTCCACGGGGCCCGTGCTACTTGGGAGACGCGACCGGGAGACGACGCACGTTCGGCTACGGGGCCATCACCCTCTGCGGCCGGGAATTCAATCCCGTTCGCCTCGAACGCCGTTTTATCACTCCCGCCGGGCCCGTCGGGGCCCGGACGCGCGATCCCGCAACACCGCATGCGCAACCCCCGACGGGTATCACACGCACACGGTTTGGCCTCATCCGCTTTCGCTCGCCACTACTCACGGAGTATCCTTTCCTGCAGGTACTGAGATGTTTCACTTCCCTGCGTACCCCCCGCCCCTAGGCGGTGCCGGCCCATGACGGCCGGCGGGTTCCCCCATTCGGAAATCCTCGGATCAAAGCCCTGCTGGCGGCTCCCCGAGGCTTATCGCAGCCTCACACGTCCTTCATCGGTACTGTCTGCCAAGGCATCCACCATACGCCCTTCACGGGCAACCACACGGCCGCCCGCGACAAAGCCAGCAAACACCGGACAACAGATCTTCGCACTAATGATCACAAAACGATCAGAACAAAGAACAAAACCTCTACAAGAAGAAGTTCGTCCGAAAAAACAGTAAACAAGAAAAGAATCTTTCTTGCTCGCGTCCACTCTCCAGTTCTCAAACCACCACCACGACCAAGCCCCGAACCCGCGAACCCCACCAGGGGGACGGACGGGACCCGGTATGGCGGACCGATGCCGGACCCGAAGGCCCGGTGGCGGTCCGGGAACCCAAAAGCATGCCCATACCACACGAGAGCCACCGATCTCTTCCACACCAGCAGCCCCACCGACGCCGGACCATCCGGCCGGGGGGCGACACCGGACGCGAAAACCCGCGCCCTGAATCTCCGTAGAAAGGAGGTGATCCAGCCGCACCTTCCGGTACGGCTACCTTGTTACGACTTAGTCCCAATCACGAGCCTCACCTTAGACGGCTCCCCCCACAAGGGTTAGGCCACCGGCTTCGGGTGCTGCCCACTTTCATGACTTGACGGGCGGTGTGTACAAGGCCCGGGAACGCATTCACCGCGACGTTGCTGATTCGCGATTACTAGCGACTCCGCCTTCACGCAGTCGAGTTGCAGACTGCGATCCGAACTGAGACCGGTTTTCAGGGATCCGCTCCATGTCGCCATGTCGCATCCCGTTGTACCGGCCATTGTAGCATGCGTGAAGCCCTGGACGTAAGGGGCATGATGATCTGACGTCATCCCCGCCTTCCTCCGGGTTAACCCCGGCGGTCCCCCGTGAGTTCCCGCCATGACGCGCTGGCAACACGGGGCGAGGGTTGCGCTCGTTGCGGGACTTAACCCAACATCTCACGACACGAGCTGACGACGACCATGCACCACCTGTGAACCCGCCCCGAAGGGAAACCCCATCTCTGAGGTCGTCGGGAACATGTCAAGCCCAGGTAAGGTTCTTCGCGTTGCATCGAATTAATCCGCATGCTCCGCCGCTTGTGCGGGCCCCCGTCAATTTCTTTGAGTTTTAGCCTTGCGGCCGTACTCCCCAGGCGGGATGCTTAACGCGTTAGCTCCGACACGGAACCCGTGGAAAGGGCCCCACATCCAGCATCCACCGTTTACGGCGTGGACTACCAGGGTATCTAATCCTGTTCGCTCCCCACGCTTTCGCTCCTCAGCGTCAGTAACGGCCCAGAGACCTGCCTTCGCCATTGGTGTTCTTCCCGATATCTACACATTCCACCGTTACACCGGGAATTCCAGTCTCCCCTGCCGCACTCCAGCCCGCCCGTACCCGGCGCAGATCCACCGTTAAGCGATGGACTTTCACACCAGACGCGACGAACCGCCTACGAGCCCTTTACGCCCAATAAATCCGGATAACGCTTGCACCCTACGTATTACCGCGGCTGCTGGCACGTAGTTAGCCGGTGCTTATTCAACGGGTACACTCACTCTCGCTTGCTCCCCGATAAAAGCGGTTTACAACCCGAAGGCCTCCATCCCGCACGCGGCGTCGCTGCGTCAGGCTTTCGCCCATTGCGCAATATTCCCCACTGCTGCCTCCCGTAGGAGTCTGGGCCGTATCTCAGTCCCAATGTGGCCGGTCGCCCTCTCAGGCCGGCTACCCGTCGAAGCCTTGGTGGGCCATCACCCCACCAACAAGCTGATAGGACGCGACCCCATCCCATGCCGCAAAAGCTTTCCCAGAATCCCATGCGGTCATCTGGAGCATCCGGCATTACCACCCGTTTCCAGGAGCTATTCCGGTGCATGGGGCAGGTTGGTCACGCATTACTCACCCGTTCGCCACTCTCACCCCGGCGCAAGCGCCAGGGATCCCGTTCGACTTGCATGTGTTAAGCACGCCGCCAGCGTTCATCCTGAGCCAGAATCGAACCCTCCACAAAAAACCTTGCGAAGACATCCGAACGATGACTCCAAACATAATTGACGAGACCGTTTATAAGGAAAACGATCCACACAAAACCCCGACCCCCATCAAGGCCCCTCGGCCACTCCCAACAAAGGAGCGGGAATCGGACTGGCAATCAAAATGACTCTACAAAGTAGTACAAACACGCTCTTGAGTTCTCAAACCACCACCGCTCGGCCAACCCGAACCACCCCAGCGGGGCGACCCGCGCCGACCGGCAGCAAGGGAATAACTTACACCAACCCCGCCACCAACGCAAACCCGACCAAACCAAACACCCCAAAAACCCTTGAAAAACAAGCCAACCACCGGCGTGTCGCAAACACCCAAAAACCACCACACAGACAGCAACAAACCACCCGTAACCAGGCAAAATACACAGTAAAAAACGTGAGCCCGGGCGTGTCGCGACCTCCGATCCGCGATTCCATTTGGCCTGCGGAGCCTTTGTCGAAGATCTCATTGCCATGTCCCGTGCCCGCAATGCTTTCCGACATGATTCGTGGATACGCCGATAACGGTTATTACGTCAGGGCGAAGAACCAGGACCATGTGCCTCGCGCCTTTCACGGATCATTCCATGTGCGAAGCTAGGTCACGTCGCGCATAGATGACGCGAGCGACAGTCACCCTGCGATTGGGCTCATCGATCCAATAGAACATCGCATAACCGCCGATATACACGCGTCGATACTCGTGCATCAGAGGCCTCACAGGCGTATATGCGCGATGCGTCCACGGCATATCCGCTAAGGACTGCGCTGCGGCAGCGAAATCCCGAGCCAGGGATTCAGCGGCATGCCGCATACCAAGTTCACCCGCCACATACCGTACCGCATCGATCATGTCATCGTGGGCGGCCGGCAGGATCTCGACCTCATACACCGGTGGCCTCAATCTCCCGGCGCATGTCTGCCAATAGATCTTTCACGCTGAATCGCACCGATGTCGCCTCGGCCTGCCGTTCAGCCTCGGAGAGCTTGTCGTAGATCTCCGAATCAAATCGGAGCTGCTCGTATGCCTCCATACTCAGCACGACCATGTCGCCGAATCCGTTCTTCGTCAGGAATACGGGCCGTCCCGTCTCATGGACCACGCGGGATACATCCGCAAAATTGTTACGCAGGTCGGATACCGGCCTGATCATCTGATCCGTCATTACAGCACCTCCGTGGACTCTTAGCACAATTATGCTAAGTCATTGTGGTCGAGGTGGCAAACTGGCAGCACATATGAAAAAAGCCCCCAGGGATCATGTGTCCGTCTGGGGGCTTGGAAGATTGTCTTGTGTGCGCTTTGGCGGGATCCCGTGGTGTCTGCGGGGTTGGGTGGTGTGGGCTGGGTGCCGGGGTCCCGGTTTGTTTGTGCGCGGGCCTCCGGGATCATGTCGCCGGGTCGGGGCCGGAGGACGTGTATTGGGGAAAGGGCCCGGGTTGTGTGGCCGGGCTGGGTTCCGGGTATGTAATAAGGAACCCCCGGGAGCGTGGTGCTCGACCGGGGGTCCTTGTGACGGTGAATG
>ERZ1090865.261-NODE-261-length-32730-cov-44.691630_pt1 | contig 32730 bp, 47 predicted proteins | sample MGYA00478478_ERZ1090865 | MGnify/ENA primary metagenome ERZ1090865 (study PRJEB33644, sample SAMEA5815715) | chicken gut metagenome | biome: Chicken; feature: Gastrointestinal Tract; material: Caecum | place: Ireland | collected 2019-01-01 | study: A study of the... | reverse complement strand
TTTCCATGCAGGAAAAACCTTAACGCCACCGACACCTTGCATTGCACCTACTTTCACTTTGTAGTCCGCGATATTCCCGCCAAAAGCTTCTGCGTAGAAAGAATCCAGATACCTTTGCCGGAAAGTTTCTGTGTCCTCTTCGTCTTCTCCGGGAATTAAAAGCTCGGTCAATTCTGCGCTTTCAAGCCCGGGGACAAAGTCTATAGGGGTCATCGTGCCGTATACGGAGTTAGGGGAGCTTCCCACGGTCTCGCACTGCAATTGATAGGTGCCATCTTCGTTTTTTGCAATTACATAGTAATTAAAATCTCCGCAATTAAACCGAGTGTTAATCGGAACGTCTGCGCCGACTAAATCTGCTTGTACAACACAAGCCGTGGCGGGGTAGGGGATCAGTCCTCTTTCCTTTGCGCGCCTGATGAGGTATTCTCGCGAGGCGGTATCCGCAAAAGCCTCTGTCCAAAACACGTCTAGTTCGTTATACAGATTTTTGAATTCAATTGCTGCACTTGCAACGGCGTACCAAATCAACGCACCTTCTCGTTTGTCTCTTTCTGTCGGAAGTCTATCCAACATTCTAGATAGAAGCAAATCATAAGTAAGAGATTCGTATATTAGGCATTCACCTCCATCCCCGATTGAAAAGTCCCATAAACAGAATACACCGTGAAAGATACGTGAATCGATTCTCTCCCAGTTTCAAACGAAAATTGCGCGACATCTTCAATCCTATCATCCATAGAAAGAGCTTCTTTGATTCTGCGCTTCAATTCTGATTGTACCCATGGAATTGGCATACCAAAAAGGTCTTTTAATTCACTTCCAAAGTTCCAAGAATGAATAATCCAATCATATCTTTCCACGTTCAGAATAATGTAGATCGCTTGTTGCAGGGATTCGATTTCATCGCAGTCTCCCACAATTCTTTTTTTGTCCCAGTCCACTTTCCAGGTTAGGCCGGGTTGTACATTTTCATCAATGGTTACGTTTGGAGTAAGCATTGCACTTGGTAACATCAGACTACCCTCCCGTATCCATAAAGATGTGCTTTCCAATAAGAGTTATTCAAACTCGTGTACTGAACTTTGTCTCCGCTGGCATTTAACATCTGCCCGTTACCAGCGTAAATTCCAACGTGTGTAATCGTTCTTCCCGCGTTATAAGTCCCCTGGAAGAACACAAGATCTCCGGGCTGAGCGGCAGACGCGTTAATCGGTTTGCAATAATTATCATACAATCCTTGCGCGGTCGTTCTAGGAAGATTCTTTACACCGGAATGCGTATAGACATAAGACACAAACCCAGAGCAATCGAACCCGGACGGGGAAGACCCACCGAACACATAGGGAACGCCTAAGTACTTCTCACCTTCAGCTTTTAGCTTCGCCCAGTTTGAAGATCCGCTTGCGGACGACCCGGAGCTCTTATCAACCTGATAATATCTCATAACGTGGGATACATACAGGTTGTCGCCTTCGCCTGTAGCGTTGTGATAAGCGTTTGCCGCTTCTTGGCTCCATGTAGAGCACCCGCTCCACTTTCCGTCTGCGCGTCCCAGTCGGAATCCTGGCCCGTAGTTATAACACTGCAGCGCCATGTAGATGTTCTGCATGTCGGTAGGGGATTTTACTCCGCAATCCTGGAGCATCTTTTTAATCATCTGGACGCCACATTCAATAGAATATTCCGGGTCCGTGATAGCTCCGGGCGTATGCGGGTATTTTGTGTTAAACTCGCACTCCGATGCCTGCATCGGATCGGTTCCCTTGCCTCCAGATTCCTGCATCATAATTGCGAGAATCAACGGGACATAATCGCTCATTCCGTATTTCTCAGCGATTCTCTTTACCGTATCTTCGTACTTTAGTACATCTTGGGACAGGTTGTGATTGCTTGCGCCGCCGCCTCCTGGCAAATCTCCTCCAGAATCAGGTGTTGGCTGTCCGTTCCCTCGCACGCCTAGTACCAAATATCGATTTCCGCCCATCAAGCGAATCAAAACAACTTTATCGCCTACTTCGTAATAAGCATTCGCTTGTACGTCGGCATTGATTGAGCCGGATTCACAAGATGAGTTTGTCCCGTTTAGCTGCAAGTGGCCAGGGTCGAAAAAGATAAGGTACTCTGAGGATAGAGTTAACTTTGCGTCAGCGTCAACCTGCACAGTCACTGGGGACATCGATGTAATGGTTCCAAATGCGATATCGGTGAGTTTGGCAGCATCCATCGTCTGCTTTATGATTTGTTTAATCGTTCGAAACAACTCATTCGGCATCGTAGATTCCGCCTTCCATCACAATGTCCATTACTCTCTCGTAATTATTCCACGTTGTTGTGCACTGGTTCACGATGAGATATCCATCCTGCATGTTATCTCCGAGATTCATTTTGCAGTAGATTCTATGTCCGGGGCGGATAAAGCACGCAGAATTGCAAGGGACACCGCTCAATGTCAACGTGCGCTTCACGCGATTGTACAATTGCAAGAGCATGTCTGCACGGTCTTGCGCGTAATCAGGGTCGTCCGTCGTCTCCGATGTTCTTAAAAGTCCATATCTCTGGATAGACTTTTGGTCGCTGGCCGACCCCGCAACGCGAATAACTCCTCTATCCTCGTCTTTGTAATTGATAATAACGGAATTGTAGGTGTCATCATCAATTGTAGACTTCATGGAATAGTCTTCCATAGAGGAAAGCTCGTACATGAGTTTAGAATCAAAATAGTCTGATTCCAAATCCACCAAAGCAATCGTTCCATGATCGTCAAACAAAACATATTGTTTCCCCGTGTACAAAAGCACCTGGCTGATCGAATCCTGAATCATATCGAGAAGCGTTTGATTCTCATAAATCGAAGGTTGGATTTTATAGGAATTTGTTGTAATTCCGTTTTTGTACGTGAGATTGTAATCATCCAGGATTCGAGTGACTCGAGTCCGCAAAGTCGTATTAGAGAAAACATAAGTGTCTTTGTTTTTCAGATACCTAAGCTGGTCATAACATGTAATCGTGACTTCGTGCGGGTTTTTGCCGTGCTCTGTGGTAAAAACGTATCCGTAAAACACGTCAAACCCTTTATCATTCCAGAAATAGTCCTTTACCGTTACAACGTCACCCGGATCGATAACATGGTCAGTTAGAATCGTTGCGGTAAACTCTGAAGCTGTTCCGTCCCGATAAGCGACAAGCTGTGCGCCCTCTTCTACCTCAGGAATATAAATCTCCCCGCGATTCTCATAAGTGAGAACCATCTTTTGGTTCGACCGACTTTGAGGATGAGCGTTTGCGTAATATTCGCTCAAGGTATCACCAACTTCTCTCCGGGATAAATCCAATGCCCATTGGAGCTAGATGCTTTTCCGTATTTTTTAGCGGTATCTTCGATCGTCTTTTTGTTTGCATCATAGATTTTTTGCCACTGCTCTCCGTCTCCGTACTTTGATTTTGAGATCCCCCAAAGGGTATCTCCAGAAACTACCGTGTAAGTGGTGTTTGACACAGAAGGTTTTTGTGATGTATCTCGTTTGGTTTCAACCGTTGCCTTTTGTTCCGTCGTGGTTGTTTGAGATACTTTTAAGTATTTCATTTCATAACCGCGATATTGTTTCAGGTTGAACGATACCTTGATATCGTCTCCATCTTCTGCATCTTCCGTAACCGTATAGTCTTCCATGGATACGGACATGTTTGTGTCCCAAAGCAAAGCACCCGATGGCCTATCACGCAACACGATAAATTGAAATGGAGCGCATTTCGTTTTTAGCTGCTCGAAGAACTCTAGAAAATATTCGGGGGTAGCAGGGGTAACGTTTCGCGTGTCTGCTAAAAAGGCACGGTCCTGATCTTGGTTATAAAGCGTTACATTTTCCATTCTGTACCCGTGCTCATTTGCCCAATCGTAGAATTCTTCTGTGGAATTCTCTTCGTATCTGGCAAACGGATAATAGTTCAATACGGGAATGAGAACTTCGAAAGTGATATCTGTCAACCCTGGGTCCTTCAAAAGATTTACTTGAGAGTTGTTCGCTAGATCTACTGTTTCGTTGTTATTATTGATTTTTAGCTCTAGCTTTGGAGGCGCTACCGGAAGCAAGAGCTTGTCAAAATAAAATTTATAGCCCTTATACATTGTAGACACCCTCCGGCTGTAAAGTCATGGATTTCCAAAGCTTTTCGGACAGGTAGTTCGCAATTCCGTCAAGGTCCTTGTCTTCGGAAATTTGGTTTACATAAACATTCGCGCTCACAGTAGGGGACAGATTTGTCACTCTCTGCGTCGCTCTCCGAGACGCGATATCGTAAAGATATTGCATATCTTGGTTGTTCTTAGAAACCTCTTCAGCGGTTTTCTTCGTGTTCTCTGCGGTTTCTTTTGCCGCTGCAGAATCTTGAGGTGTGATTTCGCTGTAATCTGGGATAGAAATGCCCTGCGACAAATCTGGCGTGTAGTTAAACATCGCGTCATTCATTGCAGTCGTATCTTGAGCTTGCTTCGCTTCATTGGTGTATTTCACCCATTTGTCGGCGAGCTCTCCTGCGGTCCCCGTGACCTGATTCCATTGATTTGCAATATCCGATTGACGCTTAGCGTATTCATCGTTATGCTGCTGCTTAATCAGCGCCGCATTGGTCTCGAGCATCTTTACATAGTCATCGTTTTCTTTTTTCTGAGCATCGGCCCATTGCGTTGCCTGATCTCCAAACGTCACATTGTCAATATGAAAGTTGGTTCCGGCGATCTTGTTGATTCCAGAGAGGATAAAGTTAATACCGCTAATAATTCCATTTACAAAGTTCTGGAAGAAATTCGCCACTGTCTCAAACGCCGTTAGAAAAGCATTGATAATCGAGAATTTGATTTTGTTCATCCAAACGGTCGCGGAATTTGCAAAGTCAATGATATATCCGGATGCTGTAGCTCCCCAATCGTAGATTACCATTCCTAACCATTTGAAGAATTCTCCCGCTACCATTACGGCCGTCTTCAGAAGATCAAACGCATTTGCCGCTCCTCCGACATAGTTAATCAGCGCCGCAATGGCACCAATTACAATTCCGACGACTCCGAAAATTGCGAACATTCCTTTTGACACTCCAGCCTGCACCATTTCGTACATCTGGAGCTGGATTTTTGCAATTCCAATGGCAGCTGCAAGTGCTAGGACAGCCGTGCTTAAGATAATAATGATAGGCTTTAAAGCGCTCCAGTTTTGAGAAATAAAGTTGAACACCTTAACTGCGCCGTCTAAAACTTTTAAGAGCACGTTTGCAAGATTTACAGCCAGGACCGTGAGCTCTGAAACAAATTGCTTGAACTCCGGAGAATTCGCGAATGTGTTTAGCTGCCGTTGCACTGGCAATAGCGCTTTCATGATTTCCGTCTGAGCATTCGTCCATGCTTGCGAGAAGGTCATAGGCAGCGTTTTTGTTGCAGATGTGATTTCAGAATATTTTGATAAAATCGCGTTCTTTACAGTTTCCGCTGTGATTACACCCTCAGACGCTGCTGTACGAATATTTTCCTGTGCGATTCCGGTATATTCCGAAATCGCCTGGATTGCCTGAGGAGCCGTCTCGTACAAAGAGTGCAATTCGTCTCCTTGTAATCTTCCAGATCCCAACGCCTGAATCGTTTGGAGCATTGTGGAATAACGTTCTGTTCCGCTTGCGCCAGACTGATTCATCATGTCATTCAGCACTTCAGAAAACGCAACCGCTTCCTTTGTGTCAAAAAGGCCGTTGGTCCGAATCTTCAATTTGGAGACGGAATCCGCGAAAGACTCATACTCCGTCCGAGAGTTCAACGCCCCTTGAATAATTTGGTCATTCATATCCGCAACTGTTTCTCCAGCTTCCGTCACAAGCGAAAGGCGGTTTTGAATTCCCTGCAAATTGTCGCTCCAATCGGTTACTTTCTTTGCGGCTTCGTATAAGTCTTTCGCAAATTGCGTTGCTTTTTGGAACGCATTAGATACAAGGTCAACGCTGGAAGATAAGCGCTGCATATCTCTCGAGCTATCTGCAACGTCATCGACATCGTCGCTCAAATCATCTGCTTCCCTATCAGCCTTTTGGAATGAGTTGGCGACCTCGTCTATTGCACCGGATAACTCATTGATTTTTGAAATGAGCCCCACAGTCGCAGACGAAGACCGATCAATAGAATTCATCAGCGAATTCATATTTGTATAGGCCGATGTAGTGTCCGCAACCATCGAGTTAAGATTTCCGCCGCCTAGATTCCTAGCGGCATTGGAAACCCTCTGCATGGCCTGTTCCGTCGCGTTTAAGTTTGAAATTAACGTCTGCAATACAGGGGACATATTATCCGTGAATTGCAGAGTCGTTCCAATGGCCGGTATGTATTACCCTCCTTTCTTTGAAACTTTTTTCTTTGAAGCTTTTTTGTTCGCCTTTACGAATTTATCAAATGCGGCAATTAAGAAAGCCTGAGAGGCTCTGTCTAGATTTATAAAATCTTTAGGTTTCCAGCCCAACTCAAGTATTGTAAAGTAGGTAATCGCAGAAAATGCATCCTGCGATTTTAGGAGTTTTTTGCGTCGTCCACCATGTCGTTCATGCTTTCCATCATTCCGTTCACGCGCTGCGCTTCAATTTTTAATTTTTGGTATTCTCCAGGAACCGAAAGCATTACCTGCAAAAGAGCACAAGGATTCAGAACCTTCCACGAGTCCTGAAGTTCTGCGTTGTTCAGATCAGGCCAAACTACTGTTTCAGCCGTAATCATAGAGATGTATTTTGTAGTATCCAGTCGCTGCTGTTCGACTCCGTTTTTATCTTTCGGATAATAGGTACATTCGCGCTGGATTTCGTCCATTCTCGCGTTCGAAATAGGGCGGAGAATCCATTTCATAGGATTCCCGCTTTCATCCTTGATTCGCTTAGATGCGATGTATTCTGTATCCGCAACCTTTTCAACGTGGTTTGCGAAAAATGCCTTAAGATCTGTAGATTTTGTAGCCAATTATTCCATTCCCTCCGGGTTTGTAAATTCTTCGGGCATCTCAACGCTTTCAAACGTGAAATCCCAATCTTCGTCCAAATATTCACCGTCAGCGTCAAATTTCGTCATCGTTGCGCTATCAAAATTGCAATCCTTCAAAATGACTGTCTGACGTCCAATCGAAGATGTAACGTCTTCGTTCGTGACCTGGATATCAAAGTAAATATCCCTTCCAGTCTTGATGTACTCAATCATGAGCTTGCGGAACAGGGACGTTACATAGTGAACCTTCATGCTCCCAGTTCCCTTGCCACCGACGGCCTTGTTTGCCTTTGTGACGCGGCCCAAAATCGGAACTTCGCTTTTTGTCTTTTCATAAGTAGCTTCAAGAGAAATCGCGTTCAAGATGTTATATCGCGTTCCGTTAATCGTCGCATAGCATTCAGCCTGCGACGCCGCAACCGTATCTTGTACTCTAAGCTGCCGTGCCGTTAATGCTATTTCTGATTCCTCCTTTACTCAACCGTAACCGTCATATATAACTTTTCCATCGCGCAGGTCGGCTGGACAGATTCTGTTTCGCTGACTGCGCGCTTGTCCGTGTCAACCGCATTCACAACAATATCTTCAGAATCAAAGTTTTGAATTGCTCGGATCTGCTGCAGCTGGTCATGGAGAGAAACAATTTCATTCCACAACGATGTTCGACCAGACGCATCGTTCTGAACCTTTCCGATAAACATGTTTGCAAACGTAGAAGCTACGTCATTTGCGATTTGGTCAAGTACGCGAATAACCTGGTTGAGAGAGAAGTCGGAGTTCTTGTCTTCGGTGAACGAAGTAAAGGTGTTGACATCGGAAAGGATGCAATAATCTTCTCCATTTTTGTGGAACACAAGTTCACCGTTGTTGATGCAATCCTCCAGCTCGCTCTGCGTCTCATTGCAAATCATCGCATATTCGCCGTCGTACTTTTTGGCCGTACAGGAAGCGTTTACTGCACAAGCAGCTTCTGCACCCGCTACCCAATATACAAGGCCATATTTCGTGTCATCCACAACCTGAGAAACGCCAACCGTTGCGTTGACACCTGCAAGCGCATTCTCAACATTGAGAATTCCTTCGGAATCATTCCGAATCGAAATACATCCCTCGTAATCGGGCTTATTGAGCTTGTGCCCTACCATCTGGAACTTTGCGCCGACTTCATCCCTCATGCGCTTTGTGAACTGTACAAACAGGTCTTTCGTCGTGTCGTCATCTGTGGGGCACGCTAAGATATGGAACGAGTTTCCTTCTACCTTATCAAGAAAGTCCTGATAATCGCCACCAGAAGCTTCTCCGTTATCGCCTCCGGTAAGGGGAGTGCCTGCTGTTGCCTCCAAATCGAAGGTCTTGAACTTTACATAATCATTCGGCACCAGGTTTGCAGACGATGCAACCGTCTGCGTATCAACAACACGTCCGGCAAGAATCGTGGAAACATCCCAAGCGCTTTCGTTATCCACGTTCTTTGCCACGGAGATCATAATGTCGTTTCCACGGGATCCTCCGTACAGCGCTTCTGCCATGTCGTTAGAAGCTTTTGTTGCCTGATTCAGTTTGTAAGTATAAAGCACTCGAGCGTTCTTAAAGATTTCACGCAAAGGGAGCATTTCATCGTCGCCGTAGTCGTGTGCAAACACCTTTCTAGAATTCGTGATTACATCTTCCGGCTCCACCTTAAACACTTCTCCATCAGGTCCCCAATCCAGTTCAAGGGGGCACGCCACAATGCCACGATCCGAAAGCATTGCGGACGCACGCGCTGCCGAAACAAAGTTGATATAGGTCCCGGGGAGCACCTTGTTCATTACTGTAAAAGTTCCGCCGCCGTATGCTATTTCGTCACACCGCCTTTGTCAAATAATCGTTAATGATTTTGTCAACTTCTTCTTTTGTGTACGTCTTGTCCTCTTCCAGTGTCGCATTCAATAGGTCGCGATACTTTTTATAGGTTTCGGACGCAACAAGTTGGCTCTTTGTAAACATATGTTCACCCTTTCAAACCAATATCTGTGTCCAAAGTTTCCATATAATATTCGGGCTTCAACGGCCGTACTAACACGTTGTAATTTACAAAGATGTGGAGAACGCCATCTTGAATCTCATAGGAGATATTTGTACCTCGAAGTTTACGATCTCCAACGTCGATGATTTCAAGGGATTCAATTGCAACCCGGGCGACGTTGTACATGGTTTGATTATCATTTTCGTCGTAAGGGAAGTACATGATATCGAACGGCTGCACTCGATTTTTGATATCAGAAGGATAAGGCTCGTCCGTCGCTTTCAATAAGTGAATGTAAAAGCACGGAGTTTCCAGGCCCTGCTCTGTAATAAAAGTCGTGCACTCGATATCATCGAATGCGTTTTTCAACGCACCTGCAATCCCTTGAAAAATATCGTCAATCATGAACATCACCCTACTATTTCCATCATATGGTTAACAATTGATTCCTCTAGAATCGAAGCACCTTTGCTCATTACTTCGTTTACGGTCAGCGTCATCATGTAAACGCCATCAACCCAATCTTTTACTAGGTGCTTTCTGATAGGGGGGACGTATTGGCCAGGATGCTGCCTGTGTCCGTATTCCACCCAAGAAGCATAAAACACTTTGTTTTCAATTCGAATTTGAAAAGAACCGTTTTTCCTGTATACGCGATATCTCCACCCATTTCTTAACGTTCCCGTTTCGACCGGTGTGTTGGATATCAAGGCATCGTACAGATTCACGGCAAGTTCATTGCACGCTTCCATGCACCACGATCTCAGAGACTTTTTTACAAGTTTCCACTTGTTTGTATAGTCTCTAAATTCTTTAAAATCAAATTTTGCACTAAGTGTTTTCATGCCCACCTATCAAACAACTCGAGTCCGATTTCTTGATGCGACTCGTAAACCGCTGGCTGTCCACTCTTTTTATAGGCGACTGTTCGGCCGGCCTGCGTGACTTCAATTTTGCTTCCAGCTTTAATTTCTATTTCTGGGGCAAGAAAGAGTCTCGCAACCTGGCTAACTTCATTCGCACCTTCGTCCGTATTTGTGTTGTTATACGTCCGATAAGAAAGTCGGCATGGTACGTTTTTTTGTACAGTAACCTCTTCAAACTTCGTCAGATTTCCATCAGGTACTTTCTGCCGCTCGATGATATCACATGTACCGGTATAAAATTTTTCAATTGCGGACCGAACCGCCTGAGAGATACTCACCATACCAACTTCCTATATCGGAGCATTTCGCTTTCCCCAGCATTGGAAAGGTCTTTTGCTAAGTCGGAAAATTTCTTTGTAGATGGGTCATCGGCCGCGAAGTCAACCTTCACGTCCCCGACGGTCACCGATTCTGCCGGGGCATCGGTTTCCGTAAACCCACCGTTCCAATATTTTGTACCCAAGAATTTCCCCGCGGAGCGCTGCATCCACGTGTAATATAGCCCTTTTGGAACTCTATCAAGATTGCAGAAGTTACAAATCTCTTCAGCCGCCATATCAATGCACAGCTTTATAAGTTCATCATTCAATCCATCATCTTGATATCCCAAAGTGGCCAAATAGCACTTTACTCGCTTAAGCATTTGCAAGGATTCCGGCAGCTCGCAGCTTAGCTAAGAGCGCATTAAAATCGGTTACAAGTCCGGCTGCATCCGTTGCAACACTGTCCGCTTGCGCTGCAGCCTGCAGGACACCTCCGCGCACCGATGTGGTTGCGTCCGGTAACGTATAGGTATCGCCAGGATCACCCTTTGGTCCCTTTGGTCCCTGTGCACCGGTCGCACCCTGAGCACCATCTTTGCCAGATGGCCCTTGTGCCCCCTTAATGTTTACGCCGGTATCATCCAACATTGTGCTCGCGTTGACCTTGTAGACTGCACCATTGGAGTCGAGAACAAAATCTCCCTCAGCAGCGCCACTGGGCGCCGCACCGCCGGAAGACTGCGCAGAAGCGACGACATACCACGTCGCGCCGTTTTTTCCTGGAGCTCCGTCGGAACCAGCAGGGCCCTGTGCGCCATCCTTTCCGTTAGCACCGGCCGGGCCAGGGTCGCCCTTTTGGCCGTCTTTCAAAACAAAGTTTAACGTTCCGTCTGTAAGCGTTACCGCCGGAGTATCTCCGCTTGTAACAGTACCGATGCCTTTAACTGCTCCATTCGCTCCGTCAGTCGCTCTACGTTCGAGATCATTCATGAGGTCTACAGTGATAATTTCACCGTTTGTCCAATTGTGAGCTTTTTCTATGTCATTACCCCCAGTTTCCTGTTATAGAGTTAATTGCGCTATCTACACGCCGTTCCATGTCGTTTAACAGGGGAGCGGTAATCGCTTCGCCTGTTACCCATAAATGAGCCATTTACACCACCTGCGTTTTGCCGATAGTCCCCAGCCCTAGGGGTCTACCGGCACTTAAGGGTTTACCGTAGCACAAACAAGGCCATACGGGTTCGGAAGAACAGGAATAAACAAGCCAGAAGCTTTCGTCCACGTCGCAACCGGGTCCGGCTCTTCCCACTTGGAGATCGTGATGAACTGCTGCGCGCTCTTTTCCGTGTACGGTCCGGAAATTTCTTCCTCAGGCGTCACGCCCCAAAGGCCAACACCGAGAGAGCCGTTATTCATCGGGTCAAACAAAGAGAAGTTATTTTCACCAAAGAATCGAGTCGAAGTCTTCTTGCCCTTCTTCTTCGTATCCTTATAGGTAATATACTGCGCGTCGTTCGTAGTAACCGTCAGGCCACTAAACATTGCCGAAAGAAGGTTGTTGAGCTGTCCAACAGAGATATATACACCCGTTCCGTTCGTGCCGTAAATCGCTTTTTGGATGCCCTCGTTTTTCTGCATCATGCGAACAATCTTCGTGGACGTCACAGCGCGGGTCAGATTCTGTCCCTTCGAAGTGCCAAGGTCTACCCACGTCTGAATGTCTCCCAAGATGTCATGCGCCGTGTCGTTCCATCCGGACACAGTAACAACATTTTCGGCCGGAACGTCGAAGTCTACAACCAGGTTCACACCATTTTCCTTGAGCGTGATTTTACCGGTCTGCAGAAGCTCCATCTTCATTGCTTCCGTGCGCGTCTTCACAGCTTCGGCCATGTTTCCCATATCGTTATAAAGGTAACGGATGATTGCGTTCTGATCGACTCCATGGTTCAGGTACATGCGCGCCTGTTCCGTGAGATTGATCTTCTCCTTAATCAAGAGCTTCTGGACGGTTACATGCTCGAAGTCCTTGCGCTCGCCAATGGCCGCTTCAGAATCAAATCCATGGACCATAGCCGCATAGGGGAGATTCAGCTGGTCAGCCAGACGATAATATTCGGCTTCAAAATACTGCGTTTTCGTGTCCGGAAAAAGAGTGTCTCCCAGATAATTTCTTGTAATCGAATAGTTCTGAGAAAAATCGAGTAAATCTTTATTCTTGATTTCGTCAAAAAGGGTTATTGCTTATTCCTCCTCTGCTGTTTCAAAGATGATTCCGCTCTCCGTTAAGGGCGTTTCTGCCGTCGTATCGGGCGCAGTCGGGAGATAATCCTTGATAAATCTTCCCGCAACGTACATGGCCCCTACGTTATCGCCATAGGTCACGTCGATGTCATTCACAAGGATTCCCTTCGCCTGCGCGTCGTTAGACGGTACAATCGTACCTGCAGGCACAATCTTCTTGTCGCCATTTTCGACGCCGAGAGACTGGCTCACCGTGCAAGTCCGGGACACAAGTCCTACTTCGCTTGCAATAAAATTCGGATTCGTCTCAGTTGCGTCAGTGCGATGAAACATGTTGTTAGCTATCTTTTTTACCTCCAAACATAGCGTTATATTCTTTGGCTGCTTTCGCGCCGAAGCTGTCTTCACCATTCGGGAGAGGGTCAGAACCTTCTCCCAGTTTCGTTCCCTTAGGAACGTAAACTTTGAAAAGCATCTTCGAGGTGTCGCTTTTCTGAAGGGCCTTAAGCCTGTCAGAAAACCCCTTCACACGCCCTCTGTCGTCAAACTCGGCTTTTTCAACGTCAAATCCGTCAAGTGCCAAGAATTTCACGGCTTTCGGGTTGATTGCCTCAGATTCGGAAATGTCCAAATCAATTGCAGCGTCAAACTTCTGCTTTCTGAGTGCTTTCTCGAATTCCTTCTTTGCGTTAGAATTCTGTTCCTGCAAAGCCGTGATCTGATTTTTCAAATCATCGACATTTACCTTCTTCAGGTCTTCCAACTGCTTGTCTCGGCTTTTAATCTCCTTGTTGAGATTATCTCTTTCGCTGACAATCGCGTCATAGTCGGATTTTAATACGTACCCTTTCAAGGTGTCTGTAAACAGCTTGTCTACCTTGTTCGCCAATTCAGTGTCTTCAATTAGATTTTTAATTTCGTCTCTCATTTTTACCTCACTGGAATTTTTATACATCTGCAATTATTGTGGAAGGGTGGAGCGTTTACCCCCACCTCTAAGTCCGACAAGTTAAAAATCTTCCCGTTCATCGTCCTGCAGTGCTGGCACGTGCGGCCGTCCAAGAAAGCGCTGATCTTATATAACTTTACTTTCATCGCTTTCATCACGTTCGATTGCACGTCGTTTAACACCCACGATTCAGACGTTTGAGAAATGTTCTTCGTGCGGGATTCCGATACTCTTAATCGCTCTTTCACACGAGAAGAGATTTTTCTACCGGATTCCCCTCTCACTAGGCCCATAACGAGCTCTCTGTTAAGCTCAGAAATCAATTTTGACTTATTATATTCGACTCTCTCTTTTAGAGTCATGCCGTCGATTTTATCGGTTTCTTCATATCCCTTGTAATGGGTGTCTCCATCTAGTTTTGATAAAGTGAAATCCCCATAATAATCTGAGGAATCAAATAATAAGGATAGCAGGGAAGTGAATAACTGAAAGAACGTCTTTTCGCATCCGTGGCGAAGTTTTAATTCAAGCTCTTCAATTCTAGAAACCCTGCTTCTGGATGCCATAACTAATAGCTCTTTTTTCCACACGTCTGAAACGTTATCATCCATGTAGATTTCGAGCTGGTCTCGAAACGCAATCAAATCGTCATGGTTTAGAATTTTCCTGGAATCAGAATACGAAACGCCATATGCTTCGCACCACGCCATGATATCGTTTCGCGCGTCCAAATATTCCTCTTTGTATCGCTTGGACATTTCATTGTCCAAATCATCCGCCAGGTTCATTTGGCTCAGAAACGCCTGTTCCCAGTCCATATACCTTTACATCCTCTTGCTTCTCTCGGTTCAATTCTTCTAACTCACCATCGACATCGTCGACAAACGGATGATGCGCCAAGATGGTCCTATTCGATACCAACCCAACGGATTCCACACACTGCTGAATCGTCGATGCGTTATTCATCAAGATATCCCTGTGGAAGTTAAACTTTACCTCTTCATCGAACTCGTACCCAATATGAGAAAGGTGCGCGTTCACGAACCACAAGAGGTTATTCATTCCCTCTTGAAATTCTGCTTCCATGGAATTTGCGTCCAGGTCAATGTCAGAATACATGCTTTGAATATTCATCTCGTTCGGTGACGTGGACATGCGGTCATCTTTTGCGTCAAACCCGCAGGCGTTTTCGATTAAAGCCGTTTTGAACGTTTTCAGAATTGACTCGTAATTTTCAGATTTTACGTCAATCGAAAGTGTTCGGACATCGCCATTGTCTCGGACCTTTACCGCTCCATACGTCGATAGGTTGTCTCGGAATTCCCCTAAGTTTTCTCCATCGTAATCGACCAGCACCAAAATGGAATCTCTTGGGTTTTCAAGCATTCCATCTTCGTAGGCCGACTCCATGTAATTGATTCCGTCCTGTAAAGACTTAATTTTTCGAATCAAAGACAACTCGTGGAAATTATATTTGAACGCCACAAGGGGAATCCTCGTCCAATTGTACGGCTGATCTCCGATCGAGAAATAATTTTCTCTAGGAGATTCAGGAATCAGCATCCCGTTGTCAAAAATGAAATGATAAATTCCGTTTGTGGTAAACACTTCACAATGTTCTACTACCTTAGTGGTTAATCGATCTTCATACGTTACAACTCCATAAAGGTGAACGGCACAGTCTAAAACCGTGTGTTCCTCGTCGGCCCAAAAGGGGAGGATGCTTTGCGGCTCAAACCTACGGAATTTGAAATTCCCTTCCAGATCGTAATAAGGCATGATCCATCCGATCGCCCCGTTGAGAGAATCCACAGCGGTCTGTCTTAAAGTCTTTGAAAAAGATTTCCCGAAATATCGGTTTAATAGATCTGTGTATTCTTCGTTCGTGGACGTGACGGTAATCGGCTTTCCGCAAAGGTAATTCGCTTTTTGGTCAACCATCTTCGCGTATTGATTGTCCACGATGCGGGAGTTCGGCAAATTGTTAACTTCTCTTCTTTTTCCGAACTTCCCGATTGCATACCTTTTCTTTTTCAAGATATCTTGATTTCCCCGGTAGTATTCTTTTCCGGCAATTTGCATCTTTCTCTTTTTGGAGTTTCTCCAGTTCCAAATTTCATTTGCTAGAAACTCCGTGTCCGTTATGTATTTCCTTGCGCCATCTTCGGCCATTCCTACCATCCAGTCACCCCCTTTACTCGAAGCTAAACGTCGGACCTGTAATCAGATCTTCCATCCCGTACCGCATTGCGTCCATCAAATGATTGAAATCGTCAATCGGACGGTCGGTTTGCTTTCCGTCTTTCGTTTCCCATGCGTAATTCGAAATTTCCGTGATGAAATTTACGCATTTTGGGTGTATAATAATATGGTAGTTTTGAATGTACTGAATTCCATTCAGAAGAGAGTCTTTGCCCTTCCGGCAAGGGGAAATTTTCGATAGCCCAGATTCTCGAAGCTCTTCAATCGACTTAGGCTCAGCGCAGTCAGCTTTGATTCGCACCTTTCTGTAGCCCATGTCGATGATCTTCTTCGCTAGTTTTTGGTTTGTCATTCCCCTCTCGTACAGCTCATCAAACACCCACAACGTTCCGTTATTCACGAGACCACAAAACAAGGCGGCCGGGTCCGCAGAGAAGCCAAAGTCAAGGCCAAACACCGACTTTGTGCCCTTCATTTCTGAAATCTCCTGTACGTCAAAGGCTTTCTCTTCCCAATTTTCGTAAATAACCCCTTCCGATACACCCCATTCGCCCAGTCCGGCAACTCGGTATCGTTTCGGCTTGTTTATTCGCATTTTTTCAAAAATCATGCGGTCGGCCTCGTCTAGCCATTCGTTGCATTTGTAGTTTGTTGTAATAGCTAGAGTATCGTCATTTTTATTGTCAAAAAATCTTTTCTTTAACCATGAATGCTCATTCCATGGGTTGAAACTCAGCGTAATCTGTTTGAATAATCCCGTTTCAGGGGGTAGGGCGCCTCGAATCGATTCATCCAGCATGTCAAAGTCACTTTCGCTCGTGATTTCATACGCCTCTTCGATCCATGCCCAGCACAAATACCCGGTAGACACTGTAATGGATGCGATCTTTTGAGAGTCGTCTAAACCTCGGAAATAAATCTTTTGCCCAGTAGGAACATAGGACGCTTCCAGAGGGCTTTCTGTAAACTTCCAGAACTTTTGAACACCCAAACGGTTTACAGCCCACTTGATTTCTGCAAAACACGAATCATGTAAAGTCCTGGCAACCTTTCGGATTACCACGGCATTCGCCAGAGGATATTGCATCATTCTCACCACAAGGTTGAGCGCAATCGTCTTGGATTTCTTGGAAGCTCGGCTGCCTTTTACAACTCGATAACGTCCCTTGTAATTCCAAAACGTCCCGTACCCTTTTCCAACTACGTCCGGGAGATATATTAACTTTCGATCTTCTGCTTCCATAAAAGCCTCCCGCGTGCGTATAGCAGCCAGAAATTTTAAAGCCCCGTCATGCGCGATAAGCCGGTATTTATTTGAGGGGAGACAGGGCCCCGCCGGGTTCATCCGGGGAAGGGGGGTATCTTCCATTTTTGAGAAAGTATTGAATCCCCTTAGAATTTACATTTCAGGGTTGCTAAAATTTAAGGCAATTTCATTCATTTGAGTGAATAAACATGCATATAACCCCGGTATTTCGATGAATATCGATGTATACGATTGCATATTGTCCAAAATGCTCATTTTGTATAATTCATAGAGCTAGCCAAACCCCTTTACATGCACAATCGTTGCATATATTCGTTGAACCCCCGTGTTTCGCCTCATTATTCATGGATTTTTGTGTTTTTATTCACTCTCTAAAGCTCAAATATCCATGATCTATCCGAGTAAAAAGAAAAAGGATACTCAAAACAAGGCTCTAAAATTGGATTTTTGACCCTCTGAATATCCTTAAATTCTGTACTTATTCCATGTTTTAGTCTGAAAGCTGTAAATCCCCTGTTATTACTACTGGGACATCATCAAAAGAAACGCGCTCGGAAAACATCGCGTAGCTTTTACCCAGCAATTCAGCCGCTCTGTTAACGTCTCTGAGTGTAGCGGGGATCTTTACAATCTTGGGCTCATCGGTTACCTCGGTTACGGTCTTACCGTCTTTGTCCTTATACTTGCGTGTTACTCTGCTTTGTGCTACTACGTACTCAAGCTCTTTCCTTCTCAGGATCCTCGTTAAGGTTTGGGCGACTTCCGTTTTGTCTGCTATGAGACGATCTTCAAGCCCATCCTCTTCCTTTTCCTTTATGTAGGCTTCCAGCTCTTTGTACATTCTTTGTCCGGAGGATTTTTTCCATCCCGCTCTTTCCGCAGCCAGAGACTTGTTACGGCAGTTAAGGTATTCGAGCACAAACACCCTTTTCCTTTTTTCCAAGTGCTCAAATGGGATCTTGTCTCCGATATACTGCTTAGATGGTATTGGATTTTCCTCCTTTTTACAAAAATAAGCCCATCACAAGGTTTTATCTCCTTGCAATGGGCTTTCAGAACATTTTATCCTATTTCAATTATATCACACTTGTTTTTCTTTTGCAAGTGTTTTTTGAAAAATTTTTACAAATTCCGTGCTTACGCTTCTTTTATATAGTCACCAAACTCTTCCAGAGCTATGTCCGTTGCTTTGTCGTCCTTCATATCTCCTAGCCATTCCACGGCTTCATCTCCATACGCCGGATCGATCCTCTCATCTTCAGTGTCATAAAAAAAGTAATTCCCGTTGGCTGTCTTATAAAGTTTTATTGATGCTGCATCGTTCCACTTGCGCTCATACAGCACCTCTGCTTTTTCCGTGTCATACAGCCACCCATCGATAATTCTTCTCATTTTTTGTCCCCCTTTATGCCTCTTTTACATATTCCGAAAACTCCGAAATTGCCAAATCTATTGCCTCTTCAGTATTCCTGACAGCAAGCCAGTTCACGGCTTTTCGGCCTCCCGTAGGTTCGATGAACCCTCTATTTTTATCGTTCCCGGCATAGAAATAAATATAGAAAAAGTAATTTCCGTTTTGTGTTTTGCATAGCCTGGTTATGCTGTAATTTGCTCCTTCTTTGTGCTCGTAAAGCACTTTTGCCTTATCCGTATCATAAAGCAACCCGTTGATAATTTTTCTCATTTCTATCACCTTTTGTTTTTCTGATTTTTATGGGACGGAAGCGGGATTTGCGTTAAACCCGCCAGAACGTTTTAATCGTTGATCTGGTTTAAAACCTCATCTATTGATTTGATAAGCTTCGATGCGGTTCCTTTATCAATTTCGCCGTTCTCAAGCATATGCTTGCACCCGCTCAGCATGCAGATATTTAGCCCATCGGTTCTTCCACTTTCGAGACCTTCGTAAAGCTTGCGATATTCTCGGTTTTCGCACTCGTAAATGTTGATGTCCGATTCGATATCTCGAAACATTGCTTCAGCATCTTTAACGTAGTTCTTTACGGTGCGAACTACGATCTTCTGAGCTTTCATCGCAAAATTATTTGCAATGATTGAAATCTCGATCGCCGTTCTAAGATTCGTCTTCTGTTCTTCATTGATTTTCATTTTGAGTTCCTCCTTTAAACGCCCTTATAGAAGCGATTTCCCCTTTTTTTGTTCATGTAATATTCGCTCTGGCAAAATGAAACCATGTCTTGAGCCTCTCCGAGAGCATCTGCGGCTTCTTTCAGGTACTTCGTTTCGGATTTGATGCAATCCTTTTCGTATGCCAGAGACAAGCTCTGCAAATGCTTTACAATCTCTTTTCTCGCTTCCGCGATCAAGCCGATTGCTTTATCTAGTCTTTCGTTGTAAATCCCCATGTTAATCACCTTTCTGGCCTGCCATCATCAGCACCGGGAGGCCGTTCCCGGCGGACGCCCCGAAAGGCGTTTCGGCTGTTCAGATTTTAAACTTTGCTCCTGCTAATACCATCGATGCCAGAATAACATTCGTTTCGGCTTCTCCAAATTGCATCCGATTTCTGAGCATGTAATGCATTTGGGCCATCGAGAGCTCCCCGTCAAAATAGGCTGTCATTTTTCTTTCTTTTTCCTTTTCGATAACTTCTTTTGCGGATTTCTTAGTCGCGTATTTCATGTTAGAATCACCTTTCTTTGTTTCTGTATTCATTATACCATTCAATTTTATTTTTGTCAAGTAAAATTTAAAAAATATTTTTTATTTTTTTAAAATAAAAACTTGACTTTTTAAAACAAGAGTGCTATAATATAATCAGAAACAAGGAAAGGTGATAATCATGAAAGTTACTGATGAAATGATCGAGAAGGCAAAAGAAATCGCGAAAGAACACGTTTACGACTTTTGCTATGGCAGCATTGGCGTGCGAGTACAACCTGTGCCATTTGAACTTGGACCTATCGATCACGTTTCCCACGTTTGGATTGATGGAGAGGAAACGGACGAAGAGCTCGACGGAATTTGCGCTTGTGCGATTGATGACTTAAAGCATGTTAACGCTTATAATGAGTATTTTGGCGACCATGTGGCTGTCATCGGAGGAAACCTTGAGGGATTCGGAGAGGACGAAGGGGAGATTATCCTTTCGGACGCAGAAGTTATCGCAATTTTAAAATAACCGAAGCGGGGCATTTTTGCCTCGCTTTTTACATAAAAATAGCCCCAGCTTTTCAGCCGGGGCCGTTTTTATCGATATCTGGCTTGTGTTTGGTGGTAATATCCTAGCAGGAAAGCGCCTTGCTCGTCCATGCTAAGGGCTTGAGGATATCCTTCGATTTTTCCGAGCAGCTCACGCAGCTGTTTCTCCGTTACTTTTACAATTCCATATTTTCCATAATTCATAAGAGATTTTTCGGTGTTTTGCACTCTCGCGAGGATCTGTGGCATCATGGTCTGCGGCGAGGACATGGCCATCGCAATGCGCAACGTCTGTCCGGAGCTTTGCAGCAGATTTTCGGAGACCGAGTAGATCCGGCCGATCGTATAGGGGAGATCGGTAGAGTCCGGATTGAGCTTAGCGCTCAAATCCTCATCTGGTACGCCTCCATGTTGCAAATAATACGCTTTTATCATCCCCGCGCGCTCCCTCGACACTTTTCCGTCGGAACGGACGCGCATGTAGATCTCGTGCACCATTAAGGCAGGGTAGGGGGTGCCCTCCACGATAGCCCGCAACATCTCAGCCAATAACGCTGGTGGCATTGCATCGTTGGCATCTTGCAAAATCTTCCATAGCGGAACCCGATCAAAATCATTATACAGTGGCCGTACAATATCCATACGTTTGTAGTGATCTTCTGCACATCGGATCATGTCTCCAAATTTTCCGTGCAAAAACATACGCACAGCTAGCCTTGCTTTTTTTCCGTCCAGGCCCAAAACGTAAAACTCCATATCCGGATCTAGCTCTACTAAATCTGGCTCATTTGCATCAAAAACGAAACGCCCAAATTGATCTGCATAGGCGCTATCTCCATTTTTGGCCCAGCACACAATTGTGATGCTCCCAAGCCAATACGTTTTTTGGGATAGGAGGTAGTTTAGCGCGCTTGTGTAGGCGAACGCCGTATCCTTTCCGATCGGCGCATTCTCGTTCTTTTCCAACCCATAGCTCCACGAAGATTCCATTCCAAACGACACAAGCCGAGCGCCTGTTCCTCCAGTTCCTGGTACTCCCTTTACGATTGGGTTTGACCCTTCCAATTCTGTGATTTCCCCTGTAACCATATCCAGGCCCTTGTCCCTACTTTCGGCATTTGATTCCCACGCATCCCGCACAGCGGGATCTTTTGCAGCCGGTTCGCCCTCCACGCAAATCTCAAGATTCGCGCCTTTTGCAAAATCCTTTTTTGTCGAGGCATCGACATTCAAATTTTCCGGGTCCCAAGTTTCAAAAAATTTCACAATTGCCTTTGCTGCTGGGGAATCTACATCTTGCAGCTTTTCTGCGTGCAGTTTTTTGCTAACTTCAAAGCACTGCGCTGCATATTCTTTGGGATCTACTTTTGTTTTTTGTCCAATGGGATATCCCAAGAGATACATCGCATTGTCCCACAAAAAATTTGCCGTTGGGTGAGATGTCCGCCTAACAGGGGCAGGGAGCGACTCTCTGCATTTATAGGGGCGTATTTCCTCAACCTTTCCATCGTTAGTAAGGTTAAGCTGGTAAGCTATGTTTACCTGAGCCCACCCCATCGGATCGATTTTCCCTTCGGATTTGAGCTCATGGTAAAGCTCCGTCAATTTCTGAAGTACCATTGTTTCCTCCTATCAAAAAGAGCCGGAGATTGTCCCGGCTCTTGTTTATCTCAATCTTTCCACGTGTCAAACGTGCTGTTTGGATTATAGGGATACGGACCTTCAGGCTCATCCCAGCACTCACTCATGTTATTTGCAAAATCAAATTTGCCATCATAAGGAGTCCCATCAGCATCAAATTCCATTTCATATTTCTCCGCAAACGCTTCCGATGCTTCCCCTTCGTAGAAGTTAAACCCTTTGATAAACCAATCTGCTCTCTTCTTTGCATTTTCGTCCAGTTCTTTATAGCTGTGCGAGGACACCGGAACAAACGTGCCAAATTTTTTTGCAAAGCTCAGCATCGTCCGTATGATCGATGCCGTTGCTGTGCCAAGCATCGTAAATCTCGGAAAAGCCTTCGTGGCAGCTGATTACGCAGGGGACATCCCCATAATTTTTAATGTAATCGTTAAGTGCTTCCGCTGCTTCCTCGGCGTCGGAAGCATTGTCCCAAAAGTACTCGTTGTAGATGCCGTCTTCTTCGTTCCAGTTACCGTTTTCGAGCTTCTCCCCGATCATGTATTTTCCGTTTTCCTTTACAATCTCATATTTTTCGCTCATTCTAATCACCTTATCCTTTTCTTTATTTCTTGTCTATATTATACTCTCGAGTTTTTGATTTGTCAAGCATTTATTTGATATTTTTTAAAATTATTTTTCATTTTTTTACTTGACTTTTTTACTTTTAAGTCGTATAATATAATCAAGATAAACGAAGGATAAGGTGAATTTAAATGTCATAATATGAGATTACGTATTCGTGCGGACACAAAGGGACCATCGACGTGACCGGGAGCAGAAAAGATCGCTACGACCGCATCGAGTGGGCGGAAACATATGGGGTTTGCCCTGATTGCTTCCGTGCTAATCTTATAAAGGAAGAAGAAGGTCAAGGCCTTGTGCTTTGCGTGGACCGTGCCCATTCTGGGTGGGGAAATGCAAATGGTTGCGATTTCATCGAATCGCATTTTGAGGGCGCCACTTACACAAACAAAGAGACACTCAAGGCCATGGGGTACCATTGGACAGGAAGAAAGTGGTGCGCCAACTGCTCAATTAAAAAATTTTTATTTGTGTTAAAACAAGCAAAAGAAATGGGATGGGCTCTAAAAGCTGCTCGCCCTGAAACGTTTATTGCATCTATCAGAAAGCAAGTCCTTTTTGATTGCAGCACGGGATTAAACACTTTAGGATATAATATTACAAAAATCCCTGAGTGCCCCAAAGGAATTGCGCTCGATGAAGCCTATGAGATTGTCAAATCGAGCGACAACGAGTGCTATAACGTGTTCAACGAGATCTTGAGCATCGCACCGGAATTGCGCGAATACGCTGATTCCAAATACCACGGAGTTTACAGCAAAAAGGGAGCTCCATTCAAGTTCATTTGATGCGCGGCAGGGGGAACCCTGCTTTTCGCGTTTCTAAAAACAAACTAATCCTATTTTTGAAAACAAACTAATCTTAATTTTCAAAATCAAACTAATCCTAATTTTTGCTTTTGATTTTTCTAAAGCCGAAAACAAACTAATCCTATTTTTTGAAAGGATGATAGCATGAAAAGAATAATCAACAATCTGCTCTATAACACAGACAGCGCAAGACACATTGCGGAATGGACGAACGGGGCGGATCCAGAAGACCCTCAGTACATCAAAGAGGTTTTGTATCGGAAGAAGACGAAAGAATTTTTCTTGTTAGGAGAAGGGGGATCTTCTACCAGGTACGCAATCACAAACGGAAACAATCAATGGGAAAAATCCGAAACGATTATCCCCTTAACCGATGAGGCTGCTGTTGAGTGGGCAAAAGAAAAGCTTGGAGAAGATCGAGTCGGCGAAATTTTTGACGAAAACATAGGGAAAAAGGCAGCTGATAAGAAATACTGTACGTTCTTTATTTCGTCAGAAGCTGACAGGCTTCTGCGAGTCAACGCGGAGAGAGAGGGGAAGAGAACAGCTCAATTTCTAGAGGAGCTGATTTTCAAAACTCTCGAATAAAAAGATTGAGCCGGGCTGGATAAACCAACTCGGCTCTTTCTTTTGTCCGTGGAATCTAGAATTCCATTTCCGTTTTCAAATTCTTTTTAATCCACACTCTTGCGAGTGAACTGGTGTGCCTGACGCTCTGGGCCTAGAATCCCTCCGCGCTGTTAGTGCTTTTTCAATCCACGCTCTTTCGAGCGGCACGCCGTTGGTTAGAAACTGCTGTTTCTATTCTTAATTATACCACGTTTACTTAGATTGTCAACACTTTTTCTATGATTTTTTACGGCTGGGTGTCCACTTTGAACAGCTTGTATCTGATCCCGTTGTAAACCAAAAACACATCTACGTTTCCCACAGCCTTGACTTCTGTGAGTTCAATTTGATATCTTCCGCTTGCATCCGGGTACCCATCGTCTTTTACGGAGATCTTTAACGCATCGTTTGCAACCTCCGGCCGAAGAATAGCGTCCGACGAATTCGGAATCACGCTAAAGATATAACCATCTCCAACATGTAGCATCACGTCGCTGTTTTTGTCGAGTGCAAATGGCCTAGGCACAATCTTAAGCGTTAAGATTTGTTTATCTTGCCCGATGATTGTGCAAATATCGTCTACGTTTCCGGCTGCATAAATCTCATACGTTCCATCCGTGCCGTTCCACGCATCAATCTCTTTGACCGTTGCTTTCTCATCTTCGCTATGCACATTTAGATCCACTTTGTCGATGTGGGTAGGGGAGTGGATCTGCAAGGTGTATGCCGTATATTGGGGGATCTCTAGCTGCGTCTTTCCTGTCCCTTCGCAAATCGTTGCGTTTTGGTTTAGGTCCCTTACGATCATTGTTACGGGATCAGGCTCAAGTTTTTTGCCTATCCTCACAGAAAACTGCGCAAGCCTGTAATTATGATACCCATCGTCAAATACTTGGACGCCGCTATCACCTACATCTAAGTCGGCTGTGATATTGATAATATAGCTTCCGGATACGTTTGGAGTAACTTTGCAGCTCAATCCATCCTCAGATGGCTCCAGCGTAACACCGTTCACATCTACTTGTGTTTGCGATCCGGTTGTTACATCTATAGTTTCCGCTGTCCACGTAATAGTACACCCAGCTGGCATTTCAGATTCTGTAGGTACCTTATACAGCTTCAAAGTTTCCCCTTTAGATGTAAGGTCTATAATCCCAGTTGTTTGCGAATAGATTCCGCAAAACGTAAGATTTGTTGCCTTGTATGTATACCATCCATCTTCGTAAACTTCATCATAATCGATTCCAGGAACTGTAAACTGATTCGGATTCGAAGATCTGCTTCTCCACAATACGTCTCCAATTTTTGCGCCTACCACATGTAGATTTACTGCCATTCTTTTCTCCTTTCCTAAATACAGGAAAAGGCGTGTGTGAAGCCGACTTAACACACACGCCAATCCCATTGCAAAGCATTATTAAATTTTAAAGCGCCATATAGGCTGGAGAATCATCGTGGAATCGAACCACGTTTCCTGGTATTCCAGATCTTCCTTAAGAATGATTCATATCTCGCGGAAGTAAAAATCTCAAGAGCTGATAAAAACCTTCCGCGATTAGGGTAAATAGATATGGAGTGGTGGAGCGACTAGCGGGGACCGAACCCGCGACACCAGCTTGGAAGGCTGGAGTTTTGCCACTAAACTATAGTCGCATCTGGGCCGTTTCCGGCCCTAAGGGAGGAAAAAAAAATCAGGCCAGTTCTTAAGAGGTTTCCCTTAATCTCTGGATAATATCCGGTGTTTGCCGGATACCTGCAGAATTTGTAAAGCGCACTCTGCAAAGCGCTGGTAGCAGGGGAGGGATTTGAACCCTCGTCCTCTGGCGTATAAGGCCAGCGAGCTACCACTGCTCCACCCTGCGATAACTACAGGATGGAATAGGAAAGGATATTATGCGTAAGAAACCCGCCAATGCAGTTCCCCGACTGGAATTATGATACCACACTATTCCGGGACACACGTGACATTTTTATAATTTTTAAGATATCTGCTCACTGATTTCTTGAGAGCGTCGGGGGTTTTCCCAGATTTGATTGCAAGCTTATACCAGCTTAATCCCTCTAAGTAGTGCCTCCTTAATAAGACTCTGATTTCTACATTTTCAACGCTTTCAACTGATTTTTCTATTTTTCGCTTTTTGTTCTTTAAAATCGCTAATTCGTCTCCTTCAGCAAGCCTCATCATGGACAGGATGTTTCTGTATTTTCTTAATTCTCTAAGTTCCATTTTTCCTCCTTGTCGTAATCTTCTGGGTCAAATGGGACACCAAGATCACGAAGAGCTTTGTCCATGTGTCGCCAAAAGATTTCATCTTTAGCTTTTTCGACCATCAAATCCGAAATCTTATCTATGCATCGGTTGATACGATAGGCTCCATATCCTTCCTCATGCATTACCCATGCAAAAATCTTAAACATCTTTCGAGTCATCGATGTCGATTGTTCATTCCATTCGCGGATAAATTCTTTTTTTACCGGCCCAGATAAGCCTACATGCGCTTTCATTTTTATATCACCTCTAAAAAATGTATCAATCCGTCTTTGTGTGGAGGAATTCTGAATTTCTCTAACTCGCTTCTATTCATGTGTTTGTGCCCATACAGCCATTCCATTTTTCGAAAATTGTACCACGGAACCATATAGAAGTCTTTTAGGCTCAGAGATACAATCACATAGCAAAGAGCTCCTAAATGTTCGTGTACCGAAAGATCGTCCCACTGCTGCTCTTTAATAACGCTCTGCTGAATGGCATCTTTCGAAGACTGCTTCGCTTCAAATACGATTGATCTTCCGCCTTTCAGAGTTCCTTTAAAATCCACTTGAGCTTTCGATGTGTAAAACCCTTCAAGCTTATTCGTTTTTAGATCTTTTCCGATAACCTTAAACGGCTCTGGAGTCTTCCTTATGTTGGCAAGCCCTTTGCGCCTATAGTAATTGCAAGCCAATTCGATGCGATGCTCAAATTCGTTCCCCACGCGCTTCCTTCTGCTTTGTGATTCGTTCATTTTTTCTCCTTATCGATTACGCGCTTGATGTACCAAATTGCCTTTTCTAAGTCTTGGGAACCTCCTTTATCTGGAAATCTAAATAGATATTTCATTGCGTTTCCCAAACAAAACGCTTGTTCTGGGCTTTTATTTGAAGCCATAGACTCGATTGCATCGATACACTCTACTTTTCCTCGATTGTAATAACCGGGATGATTTACGTCGTTTCCTGTCACGATATTCTCTTTACCCATTTTTCGTATCCTCTTTTATGCACAATAATATTCTAACAATTTCCATCTACAAGATTAGATGTCAAAGCCCGGCGCAAAGCCATATGAGCAGTACGCGCTGAGGTTGCTGTTGCTGCCGTCGGTATCGACGAGCCTAAAGGAGTTCGAGCTCGCCGCCCGGACGGAGCGGAGCCAGTACGGATACGTCCCCTCGTCCCCGCATTCTTTCACGCGGTCGCGCTCCCGCTGGAAGATGGGGACCTGGAAACTGTCGTCGAGGTCTTTCCAATAGCCCTCCTCCGAGGGACCGAACACGTCCGTCGCGGAAAGCAGCCACATCAGGTCTGCGTACTCAATCCGCTCACCGTCGATTTCCTCCACCATCTTGCGGGGCTTTAAGATGGCCCGCCACTCCTGCGCAATGTGGGGGAGAATGTCTACGAGGACGTGTGTCCGGCCCTTGCTCTTGTAGTAGCCGCCCTTGTTGGTAGCCTCGTCGTTCATCGCGCACTCGTCCCAGCAGTCTTTGAACACAAACCTTGCCCAATACGAACAGCTGTAGGCGCAAACGACGGTAACGTAGCCGCCGGTGTCGAGGGGGACATCGATTTCATCAAACGGAGAGATAAATTTGTCTAACTTCCCTTCTTTTTTCGCCGCTATAATCTCGTCAAGCAAAAATGATTCTTTCTTCATCCGCCGGATGTTATAGCGCATCCCCTTGTCGGAATCGTCTATTTTGGCAGCGGTTTCGCTTTCGCTTGTTACAAGAGGAGCGTTTGAAATCAAAGTCTTAACATCCAAACTTTTTTCAAGTAATGCGTTAATAGTATCTTTATCAAAATCCACATCTTCGATTTCTACAAGCACCTCTTCGTATTCTTTAGAGTTTGTGCGATCAATTCTAATTTTAGCCATCGTTTTCACACTCCTGTTTAATCCAATCAAGAATAGTTTTGGAGCACGTTTTTCTGCCTTCGTATCCCGCGCAATTATTATAAGCAGGGCACGAATAGGAAATGCAATCCGTGTGAATGTAAATAAAGTGCGCAAGCTCTTCGTCAGTCATACTTCTGAACTTGTCACCGTTAGTCATCTTCACTTTCTCCTTTCAGCCACGTGTTCCAAAGCTCGTCGCTCATTTCGTTTTTTAAAAAAACGCCCCAAAACCCACGCCATGCGTGCAATGATTCTTTGAGGGTCCAGTACTCCAAAAACGTTGCCAGTTCCTCGTCAGTAAGGCTTCTGACCTTTTCTCCGTTGGTCATTTTTGTCCCACCAAATATCGTCTGCCTTATTTTCCAAAAAATACATTCCAAAAACTCTTTGTGCGTTGCAGGAGAAGACCACGCCGCAAGGAGTTTCGCGAGTTCTTCGTCTGACAGACTCCTAATCTTGTCACCATTAGTCATTTTCGGACAGCTTCCAACGTTTTTTTTCGACTTCAAAGATTCAATCCTCCTTTTTTCTTCATCCTCATATTCATATACAAATGTTTCATCGTCTACCAGCAGTGTTGGTCTAACTCCTAAAGAGTTTAAATCATATACTAATTTTCGGATATCGTTCCATTCCACGTTACGGTGCAAACATGATCGTTCCGTTCATTTTCCAGCTCAGTAGAGTATGGGGTTGCAAGCCACCATGATTCAGCTACTGGCTTTAAGATGCCACGGTTTCTTATGTAATCTTCATGTGTTAGAAGTCCAACCTTTGCTATATACGATCCATATCTTGTAGTGCCATCATCTCCGGTTAGATCGATGATATGTTGTTTCAAGGCGCCTGATCCAAGAGAAATCTCCATCTTGCGTAAAAACGCTCCGTTTAAGTATTGTCTAAGACTACTCTTTTCAAAATTGTTGCTACCGTCCACGTCGAATTCCATATATTCTACCGGCCTATTTGAAATTACATATGACATACCAATGGATTTTTCATATACCATCCATTCAATTCCGGCGGCCCAGAACGTTTTTCCTCTTTCAATTTCCTTTACTTTTTTCATTCGTTGCTCCTCCCCATTTTTGCGCCTGACGTTGCGGCTGACGGCCGTGCCACTCTGCACGCCCTCGGCCTCCAGTAGCCGGTCGGTGATGCCGGTGAGGGTGACGATGTTCTCGGGAAGCTGCTCGCCCTCCGGCAGCTTGATGAAGGTGTCCATCTTCCCGGCGATCCGCAGGGCCCCGGCCTGCGTGCGTTCCACGCGCAGCGCCGCGAGCTCGATGATCTGGTCGTCTCCCGGGTTGAGGCCGCTGGTCTCTGTGTCGAAGATGACGAGGGCCTTGTAGCGGTCGAACAGGCTTGCGAGGTTACTCATGGTCGGCTCCTTCTCCCGGATGGCTCGCAGCTTCCCGAGTAGGAACGAGACCTCTGCCGTGAACTGGCCCTCGGTGGCATAGGTGCCGCCGAACTGGTCGACCAGCTCCGCGACGATGATGGCTGCCTCCTGCGGGCCGATGCCGGCGTCCTCGTCGAAGGGCTTGTCCGGGATCACCTCGAGGCGCAGACAGAGGGTGCGGCCGGCGGGATCGTGCTCCAGCACCACCCACTTCTCGCCGGCGTAGGGGAACACGGTGCCGCGGGCGGCAGTCTTGAGGGCTTTCTTCATGGTTTTGCTCCTTTCGTTGTCTCTAGCTCTTCGTATTCAGTCGATTTTGTTCGATCAATTCTGATGTTAGTCATTTTTCGTGTCCTCCAAAGTAATCAATTTCGAGTAAGGCAATTCTTCAATCCATTTGCAAAATTCAATCCATTCGTCCAGCTTATGGCTTTTTCTGTCTTTGTAAACATTTGACAACACTTCATAATTTAACATAAGCGTACGGCGCTGATTGTACGATTCTGGAAGTAATTGAAGTATAGAATACCAAATTATTTTTTTCTGTTGTGGATTGTCACACGTCAAATAACTATCACGCAATTCGTTCAAAGTGTCTACAAAAGGTCTTGCAACTTTTTCAAACAAATTTACAGATTCTTTATCTACCTCGGGCCTGAATTGCTTTATTTCTCTCCTATATCCCGGCAATTTATCAAAACTAAAATCGTACATTTCAAACGGTTTTGCAAGCAACGTGTGCATTTTACTACAAGAGTTTGAAACTGTTCCCACTTTATAAGTGTCGTACTCGCTCCACCAGTAAAGCGGAGCCGTTACATCTACGTACACTACGATCATGCGCCGGTACTTTGAGTGCGATGGGCCGCTCTTCGCGAGCTTTAGCATGAGGCTGTAATCTATCGGCCCAATTTTAAAATCTTCATCCATCCCGTAAGAATCGCTCTTATCCCAGCTATTATAGGAATTCCTCATCCCCCGAATAGCTGGTTCCCAGCCAACAACTTCAACGTTTTCGATTTTAATCATTATCCTTTACCTCCTTTCACCGGTTCGCTTCAAAAAATGCATTTGCGAAGCCCGGCGGCGTTATGCTTCGGAAATCTCCATCCGTTTTTGGACTTGCAAATTGTAATTGCGGTATTTCGTTGATTGATCTCTTATGCAAATAGTTAAAGCCCGGAATTTTGCGACCTGGTCTTGTATATAGCGGCAACTTGTTTGGTACCTGCTCCCACGTGCTGTACAGGGGATTCGGTACGTTAAATTCTCCCCATATGTCGGTGCGCTTACTCCACGGATCCCCGTACTGCCACGGCTGGAACGTAAGTCTCGGCTTTCCCAGATACTCTCTAAGCTTTCCCGTAGGATTTTCAACCGCCCAAAACTGCGGCTTGCACTTATTGATTATGTTAATGCACGCATACACAATTTCTAAGCCTTTGTCGATATCTCTAAGTTGCTCTGTTTTGAGTGGCGTAAACTCGGTACATGGAGGTGCCGCTAAAACCCCGTAAACATTTTTTGGAGGACTATAATATCTTACATCGTATTCAGGCAGCGTAATCAACCGTACATCGTATCCAGCTGCTTTATATGGTCTGCTCCAAGATCCACTCCCACCGCACAAGTCTAAGATGCATTTATTTTCGATTTTAATCATTAACTTCCACCACATTTCCATTAATTAACGTGTAAAATACATCTGGCTTAATTTTTTCTCCATCCACTTTTACAGCCTTTACATTACTTCCTTTCAGTTTGTTTGATTGCTTCTCTTTGACCTGCCGGACGGTGTAACCGTTCCGGGAAAATATCATGACGAGAGCATCGCGGTCTGCTGCTGAAATGCAGTCGATTTTTCTTCGCTCATCCACTCTTTTCACCCCCAATCATGCCGGGCGGGTATTCTCGGACGATGTTTTCGCCCCAAATAGACTCGAGGCTGTCCTTCATGAAGACCGCCGTGCCCGCCTCGCGGGCCTTCTTAACAATGGCCTCTACCCATTCCCGTTTCGGCTGCTGCTTCCTGCTTCCGGGGCCCGTCATGGCCCCGATGATTACCCATCCGACGCGCTCGAAGGGGTTTTTGCCGCCGGTGGCCTCGGTGTCGAATGGCTCCAAAAGGGGCTCGACGCTCACGAAGGTGTTTGCCTTGTCCCAGAAGAAAAAAGGCATATCCGGGCCGGTGATGGTGGTTCCGTACCAGAAGTTCGGCTCCGTGGGGAGTTTCCCGGCGCTGGCGAGGTCGCAATACCGCTGCGGGTTCTTTGTGAGGAACAGATAGCGGTGCTGCGGTGCCCTCTTGCAGGCCTCGAACACTTCCTCTATCCACTCGTCCGGCACCCATGCGCCGAACAGGTCGGCCATGCTGCACACAAAAATGGTCTGCGGCTGGGCTTTCCGCTCCGGCTCTTTCAATCTGAACGGCAAAAAGGTCGGCTCAAAAATATACGGGTACGGGTTCCCTTTGACTTTCTGCTCAAGACGGTGGATGCCGCCGTGGGCCTCCGGGTAGCCGCTGCTGTCGGGGAGCTGCGTCCCGAACCGCGCCGCAATCCTCCGGGCGTAGCAGTATTCGCACTCATGCCTGCATCCCGTGACCGGGTTCCATGTCATATCGCACCATTCGATGCCTGTCTTGTTCATGCCCGCGCCTCCTGTCTCTCCCATTTAATCATCTTTATCCTCCATAAATATCGAATCTATCACCTATAACTCTGATCTGATCTGCCAAGACACATGCTAACCTAAATAACGCGTCCGCCGACCACTCTTTTACGGCTTTTTCGCGTTCAAAATCTGATAGATCAGAAAAGCATACGTTTTCCCATTTTCCGTCACGGCAAACGCGAAAATAGCAATTATCCAAATCTCGTTTAATCATTGTTTACCCCCTTTTTTACATGATTTCTTTCACATAAATATAAACATAAATTCCTTTCCCATGATTCGGATCGTTACCAAGCTTTATGGACGTAATCTCGCCCTCAATAAAGTCTTCTGATATGGGTGAGCCCCCATATCTCAGCCCAAACTCAAGCGTGATAATCGGAATAATCGGCAAGTCCGGATGCTCTTTCAAAAGCTCCATTAACCGTTTTCGCTCTTCATCCTGCGTTTTTAGCTTTTGTTCTCTCTCTTCTTCCTTGCTTTCTTCTGAAACTGGTATTGCCACAGTGTCAAATCCGCATCTTCCTAGTCTAGGTATACGAAGAAGTCTATAATTGAGTTCATTTTTTCGTTCATTATCTATGTCCATCCCTTCTTTCGTCCTGATCCACTTTATGTGCTTCTTAAGTTTTTTCTCCGTTCCCTTTCCTCGTAAACTTCGACGGCTACACTTCCTTCAATCTCGATTCCCACAACACAAAGTTTTGGAACATCAAACCCCGCTTCTTCAAATTCCTTCATAGGAAACGGATCTTCTCCTCCTATCGGAGTTACCCAAACATC
>ERZ1090865.260-NODE-260-length-32769-cov-11.795470_pt1 | contig 32769 bp, 32 predicted proteins | sample MGYA00478478_ERZ1090865 | MGnify/ENA primary metagenome ERZ1090865 (study PRJEB33644, sample SAMEA5815715) | chicken gut metagenome | biome: Chicken; feature: Gastrointestinal Tract; material: Caecum | place: Ireland | collected 2019-01-01 | study: A study of the... | reverse complement strand
TTTCTGATAATTTTATTTTACTCGATATTTTTTCAGTTTTTTCTTCTCATATCCTATAATAGTGTGCCATTTTCAGCAGAGCTGATCCTATCTTCTTCTGTAATTTCTCTCACTACCCTGCATGGATTTCCTACAGCGATCACATTAGCCGGGATATCTTTGTTCACAAGACTTTTGGCTCCGATCACGCTTCCTTCTCCGATCGTTACTCCCGGAAGAATGGTGACATCCGCTCCAATCCAGACATTATCTCCCACCGTAATCGGCTGGGCAAGCTCCAGTCCCTGATTTCTCTCTTCCACATTCAGCGGATGATTGGCGGTATACATTCCGCAGTTAGGTCCGATAAAGCAATGTTTCCCTATGGTGACCGGCGCTCCGTCCATCAGATAAGCATTGTGATTGATAAACGTCCCTTCTCCAATGCGGCAGTTATATCCGTAATCCGTGTAAAATGGAGGAAGAATGTCGACATTTTCCTCCCGGTTTGGAAGCAGCTCTTTCAGAAGTTCTTCCTTTTTCTTTGCATCCTTCGGACTGGCCTGGTTAAATTGAAAGTAAAGCGTCTCCGCCTCTTTTCTCTCCTTTAATAAATCCTGATCAAAATTGGCATCGTACCATAATCCGGCTTCCATCTTTTCACGTTCCGTCATTTTACAAACTCCTTTTTCATTATTATTGATCAGACAAATGTCTCATCTGATATATCCTGTCTATTATACGAAATAAAACAGACAAGAACAACTGATTTCACATGCAATTCCATGATATTTAATATTCTGGCTGGCAGCTTCCTGTTTTTTCGCTTAATATCAAATTTAAAATTTTATTTTTGCAAAAAAATGCTTCTTTAAAATCTGCAATTCTCCCATTCATGTTTTGTATCACCGATATAATTTCATGATTCTGCTCCATCTTTATCCTTCCTCTCTTCTGTTTCTTCTGTACTTTTGTCCTAAATATTGAGAAAATCTTTTATGAAACCTCTCCTTTTTGGATCTCGAAATATTCAGCATTGTAGAATCTTCCAGCTGAATGGAATTATTTTTCAGACCAACAACCGCCTGAAAATTTACAATATAACTGTTGTGGGCATACTCAAAATGCTGGTTTTTTAATTCCTCGTATATTTCTTTCAATTTCCGATTGCAGATAAATTCCTCTGATTTTTGTGTTTGTTTTGAGAATGTATGAATATTTGAACCATGTTTTCTGTTGGAAATATATAGAATGTCTCTGACCGGAACTTTATCCATCCTTCCGTCACTGCAGACAATAAGAAACGTTTCTTTTTTGTTTTCTATCATTTTCTCAAGAATAAGCCGAATTTCATATGTCAGTTTTTCTCTGGAATATGACTTCATTAAATAACGAAACGGATGAACATCGAAGAATTCGGGTTTTAGCATTTGAATGCCGCTGCAGAACACCAGAATTCCATCCTGATCAGATTCTCTGTATTTTAAAACCACAGCCATACCGTCAACCTTCTCCATTTTCATATCCAAAACCAAAAGATCAAAAGATGAAGCCGGATTTTCCAGAAATTCTTCTCCCGAATAAAATTTATAAATTATATTATCCTGCGGTTTTTCTGACACCTGACAAATGATTTGTTCCAGAAAATCCACATATTTTTTGTCATCATCGCAAATTGCTATTTTGTACATAAGTCCTCCCTGTTGTGAATCATATAATTACTATCTTTTTGTACAGAATATCATAATTTTACCAAAAGAAAAACTCCTCCGATCATCGGGGAGTTTTCAAATGCCATATTGTACTGCATATTTTATAAATTCCAAACCCTGTGAGCCCGCCAAGACAGTTCAGCAGAATATCATCAATATCTGCAATCCTTAAGCCGATTCCCAGAAATCTCTCCACCGTCTGGAAGATTTCAATGCAAAAAGAAACACAGAAACAAACAAGAATAATATAATAAACCGTTGTTTTTTTCTCTCTTAACAGCGGAATCAGAAATCCAAATAGCAGAAACAGCAATACATTTCCCAATAAATTTTTTACTGCAATGGAAACATAGAACGAATCCATTTGAATCGATGAATGGTACTCCTCAATGAAATGGAACGGTCTGATGTTTATATCAATAGAATCCCATGTCGGATGGTAACCGATTCTTATATATATCGAGAGTAAGGTGACTCCTATCACTCCGAAAACAAATTCAGCAAAAATAAATTGAATCCATTCTTTTTTGCGATTGCAGTTTCCCTTCTTCTTAATAGAAAAAATTCTGCTTCCCAGATAGATCAGGGTCATAAAACCAATAAAACATAGCTGCTGCATTTCTATACTCCTTACCTCATAAACTACATTCTTTATACATGAATTTTTTTCTTCTTTCTATGAAATGTCCAAAACAGCATATAATTCGTCCATAATCACCACAGAAAAAAACGGCCATGTCCGAAAGCATGACCGCCAGACTATGCAAACCAATATAAATAAAACTTTCCGTCATTTTCCCGGCACAATCCCTTTCATTTTCGGAAAGAAGCTTTGCAGCATCTGGTCACTGAAGTAATGATCTAATACATAATCAATGCGGCTGTCTGCTTCTTTTCCCAGCTGTCTTGTATGCATACGGAACAATGCAATGCCGGTAATCAGCTGAGTCAAAAGAATAAACATCAAAAATATCTTTAAAATCCATTGTGTCACTGTTTTTTCCGGCTTCTCACATTTTTGATCTATGACCGGACAGATTTTTCTTACCCAGATAATCCCAAATACGCCCCACATGAAGCAAAATGGAAGATTTACAAATCTTCCGATATGCAGAGGCATAGCAGAATAATCCCAGAAGGTTACTTCCAGTACGTATTCTCCCAGATATCCGCATAAAAATTCAAATCCCGCACTCAGACACGCACATTTTAAAAATATGTAAAGGCCATGATTCCACCGGTTTTTCATCGTGGCAAGATAAAGGATCACGCCTCCCAGTCCCCAAACCCAGCTAATTGGAAAAAATAAATCACTGGTCCTGCTGCTGAAATGCCGAAAGTCAATCCGGCACCAGATCGTTTCAATCACAAAACCTAAAGTTCCGCAAATGATATAAATCCAGAACAGTTTGTAAAATGTGTTTGCGTCCGCTCCTCTTTTTGTATTTTCTTTTCTGATCGTCAGAGCCTTTTCCATAAGCCTATTCCTTTCAGTCTTTTCTTTTGTGATCTATTTCCATCTATTTACAGTATGCTGTAAATTCCCGAAGTACTGCCTGGCTGTGCTGATCCGATAAATATGAAAACTCCGGATGCCACTGCACGCCCCATACAAATGGTTTATCAGGAACATATACTGCTTCGATTAATCCATCCTCCGAAACGGCCATAGAACACAGTCCCGTCCCCAGTTTCCTGACCGCCTGATGATGATAACTGTTGACTGCCAGCTTCCTGACTTTCAGCAGTTCATACAGAGGAGTATCTTCGATGATTTCTACCTGATGAGACGGTACATCGTAAGGCGGCTTCTGATGATGAATCACATCAGATGGATGCTCTTTGTCAAGGTCCTGATACAGCGTTCCGCCCATCAAAGCATTGAGCAGCTGAATTCCCCGGCAGATTCCAAGGATCGGCTTGTCCATTTCCATCGCATCCCAAAACAGGACTTTTTCCATTTCATCTCTTTCCGGGCAGCATTCTCCGCACCATTTCTTTTCTTCCTGTCCATAGACAGACGGTGACACATCATGGCCGCCGGTAAATAAAAATCCATCCATCATCTCTGCCATCTGACGGATCTCATTCCTGTCACCGGTAAGCGGCATCATCATCGGCAGTCCTCCTGCCTGACGAATTCCCTCCATGTATCCCGGAAGCATCCAGTAACTTCCTTTTTCTACGTCTATCAGGGGCACAACCCCGATCACAGGTCTTTTCATGCTTGTCCTCCTCGTCAGTCAATCTCTTTGCTGCAAAAATGAGGCAAGAAAATTCATTTGAACGTTCTTGCCTTTTCTGACTTATTATAATATATTTTACCGGTAAGATTCAACTTAAAATGTCTATTCCCTTTGTTTCAGTACCTCTTCCGGCGTTATTTTCTTCAATTTTCCCATAACCAGAGCCTGTATGATCAGATAACAAATGATTACTCCCATATATACCGCAAAATATAACTGCCATTCCCACTCAAAATCCAGTCCACAGGCTATATTAGCAACAAAAGAAGGATACATCTGATCCATGATCCATTTTGCCAGAGGAACCATGAAAACGGCTCCGGCGCCCGTCACCGTAAAACAGCCGTTTAAATACAGCCGTTTCAGTTCTCTGTCGCGGTATCCAAACAATCTCATAAGAGAAAGACTGTGGCTGGCACGGTCAATCATTACCTTCACCATCTGATACAACACAATCAGAAAAATCAGAATTCCGCATCCTGTCATAGTGAAAAACATCGGCATCATAAGATCCATAAAGACAGCTCCGGTTTTTATTACATCTTTTTTCTCTGTGATTGTGTAAATCTGTCCGGCTTTCAGATCCAGGGAATGATCGGAATACAGCACATTATAGTCCTCCGGTCCGCGGCCGCAGACTGCCCGCATGCCGTCAATATCCATAAAACAGGTCAGACCTGAATTATAAGAAACAATTTCCACAACTGTGAAAGAATGATTTTCCCCATCCGCCTTATCTTTCAATGTCAGTGTATCGCCTTTTTCCAGGTTAAATTTCTGGGCCACAGAAGAAGAAACACTGATTTCATCTTTTCCATGACTTTTTACTGCAGGGAAAAACGGATTGTTCTTTTCAAGCCCAATGACCGTCAGATTCAGTTCATAACCCATATTTTCTTTGGAAAATGTTTCTGCATATGCCGGTTCACTGCCTTTGGGAATCGTATCCGGCGTCTGCTTTAGCTGATACATATATTCATATTTCGTGTCTTTCATGGTGCTGCGCCTGATCTTCTTGCAAAGCACATAACAATTCAGTCCCAGATCCAGAACCAGAAGCGAAATCAGCATTCCTGCCAGGATAGCAAGACAGCTTCTTTTTTCTCTCAGAATCCGCCGGATTTGAAAATTTCTCACAAAAGAGCGGGGTCTTAAGTGAACATATGAAACCTTTTCTTTCATGCCGCCCCGGATCAGAGAAAGCGCCGTCTCACCCAGCCGTCTCCGGATCACCAGCCAGTTGACTGCATAAGCGGTTACCGCAGGAACAGCTGTCCCATAAAGAATCAATGCCGGACGACAGCAAATCTCGATTTCCGGGATGGAATAATAATTGTAGGTTTCTCCTCCCAGGAAGGAAAGAGCCAGCGGCGAATATCCCAGAATGGTCCCGATAATACCTCCTGTGAAACAAATAAGAACCGGCAGCATGGTATATTGGGTCAGCAGTTCCTTTCGCTTGACCCCCATAGCGTACAGAGTTCCAATAACAGAACTCTCTTTATCAATTGAATGTACGACAAAAACAGAAATCACAAATGCCAGCATCATCAGAACGATAACTCCGGCAGCCAGTCCTGCCCGGATATTGATCTGGACATCTCCATTGGCTGGTTTGATCCTCGGATTATTTTCTGCTGTTTCAAACCGAAGCAGCCGGCCGGATAAATATTCTCTCACTTCATCCGCATCTGCATCTTTGCCCAGATGGTACGCATAGGTAAGATCCTCACTCTGCCGGACGGCTCCGCTTTTCTTCAGATTCTCATAAGCTTCCGGTGTCACGAAAGCTGTGCCGAAGATATCTCCATCTGCGGCAGCATCCGATGGATTCTGCACACACAATTCATAATCTCCTGTAGTTCCAATTCCGCAGATTGTAAAAGTCTTATCTGCCAGTGTTATTGTATCTCCCGGATTCAGATGATGAGCCGCCGCATAAATCCGCTCCACTGCAATTTCATCTTCTTGTTTCGCCTCCCTTCCCTGGGAAATATGGATTTTATTGATAGATCTACGATTCTTCATAACCCGTATTACAGAATTGTCTTTCTGTTTCAGATCCAAAGAAAACACAGCCTCCACTGTAACGCCCATTTTCTCAATGTTTTGAATGGCTTCTTTCCCCAGAGGCACAGCCAGTGTAAATTCACCATCTTCCAGATGGTCCTCTTCTGCTGTCTGATTTATCGTTTGAATCGTGCTCTGTGCAGAACTTACGATTCCTACAACGAGAAACATTGACAGAATCACCAGCATCCAAAGTGCAAAGTACCGGAGAAAGTTTTTCTTTAATTCCCGGAACGTGCGTTTCCAAAAGATCTTGCCCATGATAATCCCTCCTCTATAAACACAGCGAAGCCGCTGAAGCCGGATGTTCACATGTTTCTGTCTTTGATATCATCCCATCTTTCAAATAAATAATCTTATGTGCCATTTTCCGGATTTCCTCATTATGCGTTACTATAAAAATGGTCGTTTTGTACTGTTGATTGATCTGTTCCAGCAATATCAGAAGTTCCCCTGCTGTTTTGGAATCCAATGCTCCGGTCGGCTCATCGCACAGCAGAAGTTTTGGATTCTTTACCAGCGCCCGGGCCAGGGAACACCTCTGCTGCTGACCTCCAGACAGCTGAGCCGGAAATTTATCTCTATGTTTTGATAACCCCAGAACCCTGAGTAATTCTTCCAGATCCAGCGGATCCTCTGTCAGATAACGGCATACTTCTATATTCTCCTGTACAGTGAGATCCGGCACCAGATTATAAAACTGGAAAACAAAACCAAGGAAATCCCTTCGGTAATCAGAAAGCTTCTCTTCCGGCATTTTTGTGATCTCCTGTTCGCCAATCTGGATTTGTCCACTGTCAGCGGTCTCCAGGGCGCCGATCAAATGAAGCAGTGTGGATTTCCCGGAACCAGAAGCTCCCAGGATCACACAAATCTTTCCTTCTTCCAGTTCCATGGAAACACGAGAAAGAACCTGATTTCTATTTTCCTTCGTTCCGTAACTTTTTGAAATATCCGTGATTTTAATATACATTGTTCCCTCCTTTTAAATAACATTGTTATTTGATTGTTATTTAAAAAGGACCTTTCGGTCCCTTTTTATCATTTTTGATGATATATTTTTAACGAATTTCCATCCTGTACCAGAGCATAGAGTCCTCCTCTCAGAAAACGAACCATGTTTCTTACCTGAATCTCCGCCTGCTTTTCTTCCATTTCATGTTCAATCAGATAAAAAATCATATCCATCTGCAGATGAGAAAACCAGTGAATCATATCTTCCGAAAAAGCTTCTTCCGGATTCTCCTGTTCTCCTGCTCCTAACAATTTCGCAAGATGTTTTCCCTGCTCATCCAGCAGTTCGATCAAATCGTCAAAAAATCTGCTGACCGCCGGATGCTCTCTGTGATGAAATAAAATTGAACAGACATCCTGATGCCGAAAATAATAGTGAAGAATCTCCATCACAGCCTGAATATCATTCTTCTCACCCTGGGCATCCAGAAGTTCCCGTCCGGTTGACGCTCTCTCTCCCTTAAAATGCGTTTCGATTACATGAAAGATCTGCTCCATTACCGGCGCAACCACGCTCTCAAACAGATCATTTTTGTTCGCAAAAGAAGAGTAAAGCGCACCCGTAGTCACCTCTGCTCTGGAACAGATCCGGCGCAGAGAAGATTTCTCAAATCCATATTCAGCAAACTCTTCTGTGGCAGCTTTAATCAGTGCTGCTCTTGTTTCTTCCGGCACATTGCCTGTCTTTCTTGACATCTCTTTCATCTCCATTGCAGTTTTAAATAACGTTGTTATTTATTCTACAGCAAATCCGACTCTGTGTCAATTTCCCTATTGATTTATTTTATCATTATTGGGCAGAGGCTTTGTTTTTTCACCTATTTCGGAATAAATCCATGCAGTAATTTTACTGTAATTGATTCTATGATTTCATGGATGGAAAGGAACACATAATTTGCATGAGCCTGCTCCATCGCTTCTTTCTGCTTGTCTGTCACAACCGTATAAGGGTACACTCCAAATAAGAAAGGGAAAAAGGCATAAATAAACCCTTGTCTGTCATCTGGTGTCATTTGCGGAAAAAACTTTTTCAGACATCCTGCTACTGTTCTCATTGATTTTCCATACACCGTTTTGAATGCAACAAGATTTTCCATCCTGCTGTTGCTCTCCATATCATAATGATTCATAGACATCAGTTTCAGCAGCCGGTCGCGCCGTTCCAGAGAACGGGCCAGTTCATCAGCGAACTGTTCCACTGACACCTTCTGATGGCTTTGCTGTATAGAATTCAGATCCTGAATCCAGGCTTCATATTCCCTTTGGAGCAGCGCAAGAAAAATTTCTTCCTTTGTATGAAAATAATAATAGATCAAAGTACGGGAAAATGAGGTTTTCTTTCCAATCTCTTTCAGGGTAACATCTTTAAAATTCATGGTTTCATAAAGTTCTGCACAGGCATTGATAATTTCTTCTTTTCTCGCCCGTGTCAGTTCCGGGGATCCTTTTGGCATAGCTGGCACGCTCCTTATTTTCAGATTGATTGAAATTTATTATACCGATATCCTGACATTGTGTCAATTAATGAAAGAAGAAGCAGCCGCAACAGCTGCTTCTCATTAAAATATATTACATACACATTTTCAGAATTTCCACAACATCTTTTTCATTCAGCGGAACATACGCCCCGTCAAGACGTCCCACTTCCACAGCCTTTGCTGCCATTTCTTCAAATCTGGAATCATCAATTTTGAATTCACCCGGCGTCACTGGCAGACCAATGGACTTAAAGAACTCCTCTGTAGCGTCAATTCCAGCATTTGCCACGGCAAATTTATCCTCTGCCGGCGTTACTCCCCATACGTTTACCGCATAAGTATAGAATTTGTCTACCGTCTCATCAGAAAGAACATAACGCATCCATTTCGGTGTCAGCATGGCAAGCCCTGCTCCATGTGTAATGTCATAATGCGCGCTCAGCTCGTGCTCGATGTAATGGCAGCTCCACATAAAGTTCTTGCCTGTCGTTACCAGTCCGTTCAATGCAAGAGAACTGGTCCACATAAGCTGGGCTCTGGCTTCATAATTTTCCGGATCTTTCAGAGCGATCGGCGCATATTTGATTACTGCACGAAGCAGACCTTCACTGATCGCATCCGGTACAAACGCCTCTTCCTGATCAAAATAACTCTCAAGGATGTGTGACATCATATCAGCAGCTCCGGATGCCGTCTGATATGCCGGTACAGAAAATGTGTTTTCAGGATTCAGAACAGATACTTTCGGAAGAAGAAGCGGGTGTCCCATCAAAAGTTTCTCTTCTGTCTCTTCATTTGAAATAACCGCTGCACAATCCATTTCACTTCCGGTAGCCGCAAGCGTCAATACCACTGCCAGAGGAAGTGCATTTTCAATCGGCGCTTTTCCTGTTACCAGATCCCAGGCATCCCCGTCATAGTAGGCACCTGCTGCGATTGCCTTTGAGCAGTCAATGGTGCTTCCGCCGCCAACTGCCAGAATCATATCGATTCCTTCTTTTCTGCAGATTTCCACTCCCTTATTTACAGTGCTGACTCTGGGATTCGGCTCAATGCCGCTCAGCTCAAAGATTTCAAAATCCTTCAGCAGCCCCAGCAGTTTATCATATAAGCCGCTGCGCTTAATGCTGCCTCCGCCGTATGTCATTAAAATTTTCTTCCCGTAACCTTTCAGTCTTTCAGGCAGATTGTCTTCCTGACCCCTGCCAAATAAAATATCTGCGGGAACAAAAAATTCAAAATTTTTCATTTACCGTTTTCTCCTTTTTTATCATTTTTATAATACATTTTGTTTCGGCTGCTGTTATTTCTGTAAGTCATTTTTGAAAGACAGACATTTCCCAATCACTTCCCCTGTCTTCAGATATTCATAGGTCGGGAATTCAAACAGTACAGGTTTCAGTGTCTGATAGTTGATCTTATTATCTTCGTTCAAATGCTCTTCTTCCACATAAGTATGATCGATCGTGCAGATAAAGCTTTCAAACCCTTCGGTGTTGTAAACATCTGCCACAGAACATTCCATTGTGAGAGGCGCCTTGTTAATCACAGGCGCGCCGGATTCACCTATCTCGTATTCAAATATCTGAGATTTATCTGTTTTTTCACCACTGACGGAACCTGTGTAATCTGCCTCCGGAAGCATATCCTCATTTACAAGGTTAACTGTCAGTTTGTTATTCTTCTTAATAAACTGGTTGATATAATGAGCAGAAGCTAAACTAACCAGAATTCTGTCATGTCCGATAATGCCTACATGCGCCACAAGCGTCCATGTAGGTTTATCACCTGTCATGGCGCCTACTACTACAACAGGAGTTGGATATAAAGCCAATGCTGAACCAATATTTTTCTTCATGATCATTACCTTCCTTTCTGTTTTGACATCGTGTCAACACTTGTAACGTATCACTATTTTGACATCGTGTCAATATACATTCAAAAATTTTTTACCTGTCTGTTCTGACAATTTAAAAGAGCTTCGGACAAATGCTGCTCTGCACCCTGTCCGGAGCTCTTCTTCTGTTTATTGTTCTATTCCATTGCGTTTGATTACTTCTTTGTACCAGTAATAACTGTCTTTGCAGATTCTCCGCATATCTTTCAAATCATCTTCTCCCCGGTTGACGTAGACAAATCCGTAACGTTTTCCATATCCCTGGTGAGTGCTTACCAGATCGATAAAAGCCCAAGGACAGTATCCGATCAGGTCAACTCCATCTGTAACGGCAAGCTGTGCCTGATGGAAATGACGCTTTAGATAGTCAATACGGTAATCATCGTGGATTTTTCCATCCTCTCCCAATTCATCTTTTGCTCCCAGCCCGTTTTCGGTAATCAAGATTGGCAGGTGATAGCGGTCATAAACCCGGCGCAAGGTAACCCGCATACCGATGGAATCTACCATCCACCCAAAATCTGTAATTTCCAGATGATCATTTTTCGCAGCTCTGTATACGCCTTCTTCTCCAATCATAACCTGCTGATCTCCGTTTCTTGGCTGACAGTCAGTTCCATCATTTCTGGCTGCGCTGACGGTTGCCGTAGCGTAATAATTCACTCCCAGATAATCTGGTTTCGCCTTCGCGATAATCTCCATATCTCCGTCTTCAATAACCGGAGTATATCCCTTTTCTTCCAGATACGCCCACACAAGAGAATTATATCTTCCATAAACAGCCACATCCAGATACAGCCAGCATCGGATGCTTTCCCAGTTATCGGCTGCAATCACATCTTCCGGACTGCATGTTGCAGGATAAATTGCTGTAATGTTTGGCGCCGGTCCGATTTTTCCCCCCGGACACATTTCATGGCAAAGAATTGTCGCCTTTGCCGCAGCCACAAACATGTTGTGGCACTGCTGATAGAGCTCCTTCTTTGTTGGAAGCCTTCCCGGGTTCATGGCGTTTGGATGATTGATCATAACATTCTGCTCATTGATGGTCAGCCAGTATTTAACCCGGTCTCCATAGTTTTCAAACAGTATTTTCGCATACTGTACAAAAGCATCAATGGTCTTTCGATTGCACCATCCGCCTTGTTTATGAAGTTCATATGGAAGATCAAAATGATACATAGTGACAACCGGCTCGATTCCATGAGAAATCAGTTCATCGATCAGATCATTATAGAATTTTACGCCTTTTTCGTTCACCTCACCTGCTCCATTGGGAAGGATTCTTGTCCATGCGATGGAAAACCGATAGGCCTTCAGTCCCAGTTCCGCCATCAGTTTTACATCTTCTTTCATATGATGGTAGTGGTCACTGGCAATTTTAAAATCTGTAATTCCTTCCGGCGGTTCATGCACGTCCTGCACAGACATACCTTTGCCATCTTCGTTATACGCTCCCTCCACCTGATATGCGGAAGTGGATGCGCCCCATAAAAAATGTTCCGGGAATTTTTTTAACTCTTTATAAAACATAACCTTTCTCCTTTACATCACGATCTCTAACATATCTTCTCCGGCCTGAGCTGCACCGGTCTTCAGCGGTTTAATTTCCTTACAGTCCGGCGTATTGCTTACCACAAACATCGTCTGTGTGGAATATCCGGCTTCCTGAATCTTCTTCTGATCAAATTCCACCAGTTTCTGGCCGGCTCTGACCGTATCTCCCTGATTGACAAATGCCATAAAATACTGTCCGTTTAAATCTACTGTATCGATTCCGATGTGGATCAGAACTTCCGCACCGTTTTCAGATACCAGCCCGATAGCATGTTTTGTCGGGAACAGGGCCGCGATTGTACCGTCAAACGGTGCCGTAACTGTAGTGCCTTCCGGATCGATAGCCAGTCCATCCCCCATTGCTTTTGCCGCAAATGCTTCGTCATCCGCCTGATCGATCGGCTTGATTCTGCCTTTTACCGGCACTTTGCAAATGGTCGTTCCGCCCTGTCCTGCTGCCGGGATTTTTGCTGCTGTTTCTTCTTTTCCCTCTGTCGTTTCTGCCTTTTCAAACCGAAGGCTGAGTACATAAGTAATGACAGCTGTTGCCACAATACTAATTACGATCGCTATAATGATATTGATAAAGAATGACATGGTATTGTCGCCGATATAAAGCAGTACTGCCGGAAGCCCGGAAGAACCTGTAGCAAAACGATGGGTATGGGTGATTCCCGCATACAATCCCCCAAGACCGCCGCCGATCATAGCTGAAATCAGCGGATATTTCTTCGGAAGATTAATTCCATATAAAGCCGGCTCCGTAATTCCCATATAGGCTGTGATAGAACCAGATGCAGCCGTCTGTTTTGTCTTCTTATCTTTGGTGCGCAGAGCCACGACCAGCGCAGCTGTTGCCTGTGCCATATTAGAGCAGACGCATCCAGGACCAAAGATGCTGTCATATCCCAGATTAGACATCTGCAGCACACCCAGAGGCGCAACTCCGTTATGAATGCCAAACATAACCATAATCGGCAGGAATCCTCCGATGATCAATGCAGGAGCCCAGCTTGCATTTGTGCTTAGGAAGTTAAAGAAATCTGCCAGATAATCACCCACAATGGCACCGATCGGTCCCAATACAGAGAATGCAAGTGTTCCCATAATAAGGAAGGTCAGCATCGGTACAAAAACCAGGTTTACAGATTTCGGTACATGCTTATTCAGCCATTTTTCAACATAAGACTGTACAAATACAATCAGTACAATTGGAATTACACTGGATGTATAGGTTGCCAGAGTAAACGGTATCACTCCAAAAAACCGTACAGGATCTCCGGCTTCTACAAGAGCTGACCAGTTCGGATGCAGCAGCATCGCCGCAACACCGGCCGCCAGAACAGGATTGCATTTCAGTTTCTGGGCTTCTGTTACTGCCAGCAGAATCGGCAGGAAATAGAACACGCCGTCTGCAAACATGTTCAGCAGATAATAAGTCTGAGACTCTGCAGTGATCACACCAAAGACCATTAAGAGAGCCAGTACAGCTTTGACCATACCCGCTCCGGATAATGCCGGAATGATCGGCTGGAATGATCCTGCGATAAAGTCAATCAGAGCCTCTAAAAAATTCTTTTTCTCCTCTTCCGGCCCTTCTCCTCCTGATGCTTTTTTGATATCCACAAATTTCTCAATTTCCTCAAAAACATCGGCAACATGGGTTCCGATCACAACCTGAAACACACCTGCATTGATCAGAACTTTCGTGACGCCATCCAGGTCTTCCAGTTTTTTCGGATCTGCTTTCCCTTCATCTGCCAATTTAAAACGGAGTCTTGTCTGACAATGATACACATCGTTCACATCTTCTTTTCCGCCAACAAACTCTACGATGGACTTTGCCAGGGATTCATATTCTTTGCTCATTTTTCTCCTCCCAAACTTTTTGAAAGTGCATTTCCTTAAACTGCAGATCTGCTTTACTGGTACCATGTTCAAGGAGTTCTATTTGTTTCTATGTCTGAAGTGTAGCACCGTGAATTTATGATTTCAATATAAAACATAAACACAAAACTTAGTTTCATAAAGGCTGCCAGAATCCGTAAAAATCGTGAAAAAACATGAAACTTTCCATAAGAAAAGCCTTCAGAAGAAAAAATAAATCTTCTGAAGGCTTTCTCTTTTAAAATTTCATTTCCTATACAAAAGGCACTATAAATCCTGCATTTCTTTGAGAATCGCATTTCTGTCATATTCCAGCATTTTTGAATTTTTGATCTTAAATACCTTATTGTTTTCATAATCCTCCGCAAAATAGCAGGAGAACAATACATTCAATATGTAAATAATCGACTCCTCCGTGGCAAAGTTGGAAATTTTTGTATAGAGGCGTTCTCTGGATGACATAGTAAGCACACAGTTTAAACTTTTGCGGATATAATTATCTCCTCCGCTGGTGATTCCAATGACCGGAACATGATTGCTTAACATCGTTTTAATGTGGATTGCCGGTTCTGCGTATTCATTATTCCCGGAATAGGAAATCACGATAGCACAGTCCTGTTCCGTCAGCGTCCTGGATATGATCCCTGTCTCGCCAAGACCTGCAATATCAACCTGCTTTCCAATCGTTACCATTTTCCTTCGAAACAATTCCCCCAGATAAATATTGGGACTCAGGCCAAATATCACGATGTGCCGTGCATTCAGAAGATGCTCTACTGCCAAGTCCACCATGGCAGGCTCCATAAGATTATAAGTATCTTCTATGCTCTCAATCTGTACCTGTTTAATCCTGCGCATGATCACCTCCGTTGAATCTCCCTTCTCAAAAGGAAAATTAGCGTCTGCATCTCCCTGGTTCTCCATCTGATATCTCTGTTCTGCAACAAAGTCTTTCATAAAAGCTTTCCAGCCGCTGTAGCCCAAAGTCTTGGCAAATCGAGTCACTGTGGATTTTGAAGTATAGGTCTTTTCTGCGATTTCTCCTATCGTATATTTATGAAGATCTTTTTGTTCTTTCAGGACAAAGTCTCCTATGGTTTTCCTTGCGTCTTCATAGCGCATCATCATCTCTTCAATCTTCTGAAACAGATACATCTTCCACGTCCTTTCCTATCACAGCGGCAAGAGACTCATAATCCGCCTGCAAAGCCTCACAGATCTTTGCCGCATCAATCTGTTGAAGCGCCGATGTGGTTCCAGTTCCAATACTAAAGCATCGCATTTCCCGTTTCCACTTTTCTGCTGTTTTTGCTTCCATGGATCCAAAAAAACGCCTGACAGAAGACGCGCAGGTAAATACCGTTCCGGCATACTGATCTGGTGATCCTGGTTTTTCTATCTTTACCGGCTGATTCTCATAAACTTCTATTTCATGATACCTACACAGCGGCGCCAGCGTATCCCGAAGAACAGAAGTGCCTTCCTTCCCTTTAATATGGCATACCAGATCCTGCTTTCCGGCTTTCTGCTTCAGGCACTGGGCAAGATGTCCGCTGTCATATATTTGGGGCACAAGATCTGCCAAAAGTCCGTATTTTTTCAGCCAATGTGCTGTCTTCTGCCCAATTGCCGCTATTTTTGTATGATGAAGACATCTGACATCCAGATCAGAGTCCTGCAGATTTTTCATAAATCCTTTTACACCGTTTCTGCTGGTAAAGATAAGCCACGATGCTTTTTGCAGCATGTCTTTTGTAAATTTTTGTTCTGTCATTACAATGCTGCCGGTCTGGATTTCCGTAACTGAAACTCCTCTTCCACGAAGAAGTTCCGACAAACGAGATGGTTTTGTTCCGATTTTTGTGACCAGATATGGCTTTTGCTGTCTGACCGGTCCAATGAAAGCGGATAGTTCTACAGTTTTTCCTGCCACGATCACAGCCGGTGGTTCCATCCGATTTTTCCGGACCCGCTCCTCTATGGTTTCCAGTGTTCCAATGCATGTCTTCTGGTTCACAGATGCCGCTCTTGATATTACCGCCGCCGGCATATGAGGGGACATTCCGGCTTCCTGAAGTTTTTGAACAATTTCTCCGATTTTTGAAAATCCCATCAGAAAAATACATGTTTCTCCCGAACGAGCCATTCCTTCGAAATCAATGTCCGCCAGTTTATTGTTCCGGTCATGCGCTGTCACCACATGAAATCCCCCGGAAGTACCTCTGTGCGTCACAGGAATTCCCGCATAAGCAGGACCGGCGATACAAGAACTGATGCCTGGGATGATCTGCGCTGGAATTCCCAGCTTTTTAAGAAACATCGCTTCTTCGCCGCCTCTTCCAAATACAAAAGGATCACCGCCTTTTAATCTTACTACAACTTTATGTTCCATGGCTTTCTGCGCCAGAAGCCGGTTGATTTCTTCCTGTTCCATCACATGGTGACGGTTCTCTTTTCCCACATAAATCTTTTCGCAGTCCTTTTTTACATAGCTCAAAAGGCCGGGATCTGCCAGCCGGTCATAAATCACACAATCTGCCTGATGAAGGATTTTCCTTCCTTTTACGGTGATCAGATCGGGATCTCCCGGACCGGCTCCTGTCAGAAATACAGTGCCTGCCATTTTTCTCCTGATAGCTGCGGCCGTACTTTCTGCCAGTGTCCCGGGGTCGCTTCCCGCCGCAGATTCATATACAATCCTGCTGCCATCTTCTGTGCCGAACATTCCATAAAACCGATAGGTTCCGTCTTTCTGTTTCACACAGGAGGCTCCCACAGGAACATGGCATCCTCCGCCCATGGCTTCCAGAAACTGCCTTTCTGATGATGCTTCTTTCTGACTTTCTTCATCCGCACATGCGTCCAGCATCTTTCGAAGTTCTTCATTATTTTTCCGAAGTTCCAGGGCAAGAACTCCCTGAGCCGGCGCCGGAATCATCTCTTCTTCTGAAAAATACTGGGAAATCCGGTCTCCCATTCCAAGCCGGTGCAGCCCTGCCGCTGCCAGAACAATGCCGTCCAGTTTCTGCTCCTCCATCTTGCGGAGTCTCGTATCTACATTTCCTCTGATTCCGACAACCTGCAGGTCCGGCCGGAGTTTCTTCAGCTGAAATGCCCTTCTTTTGCTTCCGGTTCCGATCATCGCACCATGGCGAAGCTCCTGCAGCCTCTTCTTTTCTCTTAAGATCAGGACGTCTCTTGGATCCTCTCGTTTCCATACTTTGGAAAAGATCAGCCCTTCTGCCGGACGGGCAGGCATATCTTTCATACTGTGAACACCCATCTGAATTTCATCGGATAAGATCATTTCCTCAATTTCCTTGACAAAAATGCCTTTTCCGCCTACCTGGTCCAGGGGTTTGTCCTGTACCTTATCGCCTTTGGTCTTAACAATCACAATTTCAAATGTGTGTTCCGGATATCGTTTTTTTAATTCCCGGCACACAGACTCTGTCTGGGCAAGTGCCAGTTTTGATCCCCTGGATCCAATTTTATAAATCATACGTTTTTCTCCTCTGCCTCAAACTGAAACAATTGATGCACAATCTTCCTGTATGCATCCTGCTCTTTTTGATTTTCCAGATGTTTTAGCTGCTGGACAGGCTCTTTGATCAGTCTTTGAAGGGAAGCATTCAGTACTTTTTGAAGCAGTCGTTTTTCCCTGTCGCTTAAATCCATTTTTCTGGAAAGATATTCATAGCTGTCCTGCGCAATCTCCCGGCACCGCTCCTGAAGAGAGCAGATCGTCGGATCCATCCGGCTGATCTGAAGCCAGTGCATGGTTTCATTTCCTGCTTCCGCAATCCACTGTTCACTGTCTTTTAAAAGCCGCATTCGTTCTTCCTGATTGTGTCTGGATATTTCCCGCAGCGTATCCAGATGAATCAAAACGGCGTCCGGACAGGTATCATAAACCGGGTCAATGTCCCTTGGCGCCGCAAGATCTAAAAATGCCACCGGTTTCTCCGGCCAGAACTCACTGCTTTTTACGACCAGATGCGGAGCGGAAGTGGCTGATACTACGATGCCGCATTCTCTCATAATCTGATACCGTTCCTGATATGGCACGACTGCCAGATCTTTCATCTGCTCCTGCAGTTTTCCCGCATGGGCGTATGTACGGCTGCACACAAAGATTTCCCCTGCCTTGTATTCCCGAAGATATTTCAAAGCAAGAGCCGCAGTATTTCCGCTTCCGATGACCAGAACCTTTTTCCCTTCAATGGGACAGGCTTCATTTAATTTCTGAATTCCGATATATCCCACTGACAGCGGCCTTTCGCTGATCTTTAATTCACTTTTTATCTTCTTTGCGCAGGTAACCGCATCCCGGACTACTTTATCCAGCTCTTTCCCGCAGGCTCCCATCATTCTGGAAAATTCCTGAGCGTGTTTTACCTGTCCGAGAATCTGGTCTTCCCCCGCAACCATGGATTCGAGACCTGCTGCCATGCGAAACAGATACAATACCGCTTCTTTTCCCTGATCCTGCCGGATATAATCCTCTAATTCCACCTCTGGGAACATACTCTTATAAATCTTAAGGATCTGCTTTTTCTGTTTCTCTTCTTTCCAGAAATAAAAAACCTCACTCCGGTTACAGGTGGACAAAATCATACACTGCCGGATTCCCGCCTGTTCCGCCTCGTGAAAAAAGTCCATCTTCTTCTGATCCGTAAATGCTGCTTTTTCCCGTACTTCAAGCTCCGTATTCTGATAACTGATTCCTAAAAACGCAAACTGCATAACGCATCTCTCATAATCTGGCAGGTTGTTTCGATGTCTTCTTCCGTATGAACATCTGACAGGAACATGGCTTCAAACTGAGACGGAGCCGTATAAATGCCGTGATCCAGCAGATATCCGAAGTATTCCGCATACAGTTCCAGGTCGGATGACGCGGCACTTTCGTAGTCTCTGACTTCATTTTTTGTAAAGAAAACACTCAGCAGGGAGCCAATCTGATTAACTCGGACATGTTCTCCCGCCGCGTCTCTGACCGCCTGTGCCATTTTTTCTCCCCTGGCTTCCAGACGTTTGTAGATATCCGGATCTTCCTTCAGGATCTTCAGCGTCTCAATTCCGGCTGTTGTTGCGATCGGGTTTCCTGATAAGGTTCCTGCCTGATATACCGGGCCATCCGGAGAAATCATCTGCATGATCTCCCTTTTCCCTCCATAGGCTCCGATTGGCATGCCCCCTCCAACGATCTTTCCAAGAGTCGTAAGATCAGGGGTGACATGAAAATATTCCTGGGCGCCGCCCAGCGCCAGACGAAATCCCGTGATTACCTCATCAAAAATCAGAAGAGAATCATTATTTTTTGTGATATCCCGCAAGAACTCCAGGAATCCTTCTTCCGGCAGGACTACTCCCATATTGGCGGCCACCGGCTCTACAATCACCGCGGCAATTTCTCCCGGATTCGACTGAAATAAGGCTTCGACCGAATCCCTGTCGTTAAATTCCGCCACCAGTGTATTTTTTGTATAATCCGCCGGTACTCCGGCGCTGTCCGGCACTGATGTGGTCAGCGCTCCGGATCCCGCCTTTACCAGCAGCCCGTCGGAATGGCCATGATAGCATCCCCTGAATTTTATAATCTTATCTTTTCCCGTATATCCTCTGGCCGCCCGAACGGCGCTCATCACGGCTTCTGTCCCGGAACTTACAAGACGGCTGACTTCCATGGATGGAACCAGCTCCGCGATCAGTTCCGCAAGCTCTACTTCTTTCTGTGTCGGCGCGCCGTATGTAAGACCCAGATCACAGGCTTCTTTTACCTTTTTAATGACTCTTGGATCAGCGTGTCCAAGAATTCCCGGTCCCCAGGAACAGACATAATCAATGAATTCATTTCCATCTTCATCCCAGATCCGGCTTCCTTTTGCAGCTTTCATAAACCGTGGGGTCCTGCCAACCGCCTGGAAAGCCCTGACCGGACTGTTGACACCTCCCGGAATATGTTTTTTTGCGCGTTCAAACAATTCTTTTGATTTTGTCTCCATCTACTTCTCCTCTTCTCTGATCCATTTTGCCGCGTCCAGCGCATGATACGTAATGATCATCTTGGCTCCGGCTCTCTTTAATCCGGTTAGATTTTCCATAACGATCTTTTTCTCATCGATCCATCCGTTGGCTGCCGCTGCTTTTACCATGGAATATTCTCCACTGACATTATAAGCAGCGATCGGTATATTATAGTTTTGTGAAATTTCTTTTATGATATCCATGTAGGCAAGCGCCGGTTTGGCAATGATCATGTCAGCTCCTTCCAGAATATCTTCTTCCACTTCCCTCAGCGCCTCTCTTCCATTGGCAGGATCCATCTGATACGTTTTACGGTCTCCAAATCCCGGCGCGGAATGTGCCGCGTCACGGAACGGTCCGTAATAGGCAGACGCAAATTTGGCGCTGTACGCCATGATCGGTATCTGGGAAAATCCATTTTCATCCAGAGCATCCCGGATCGCCGCGACTCTCAGATCCATCATATCACTTGGCGCTATGATATCGGCACCGGCCCTGGCATAGCTGACGGCTGTCTTTGCCAGAAGAGGCAGTGTCTCATCGTTTAGGATTACCCCGTCTTTTACCAGTCCGCAGTGTCCGTGAGAAGTATACTCGCAGAGACATACATCCGAAATCACCAGAAGATCCGGATACTTCTTCTTGATCAGGCGGACTGCCTTCTGGATGATTCCATTTTCATCATAGGCGCCGCTTCCCACCTCATCTTTATGATCCGGGATTCCAAAAATCAGGATTCCCGGAATCCCGGCTTCCCGGACCCGTTCCAGTTCTTCCCACATACGATCTGTGGAATACTGACAAATTCCCGGCATGGAATCCACCGGACTGCATATATTCTCTCCTTCTATTACAAACATTGGATAGATAAGCTCATCAATCCGTACATGCTGTTCCCTTACCAAATCTCTTATGGCTTCATTCATTCTCAGTCTTCTTGTTCTGTCCATATCTCTTTCCTCGATTTTCTGCTGTATGTTTCAATTAACTGCTGTATCTCTTCTTCCCCCGGCATTCGCTCTTCTTCCAGCCCGATCCGCAGGATTTCTTCATACAGATGTTTTCGGTCTCTGACATCTATCTGTTCTTTTACAGCCGCCCGGATGTCCCCCAGGCATTTTGTCAGTTCCCCCAGATGCTTTGTCAGCACCGGTTCCATCTGACGTTTCATATACTGTGCCGCCACAGGGCTGTTTCCCCCGCTGGAAAAGGCTGCCACCGCATCTCCCTGTTTTATGTACGCCGGAAAAATAAAACTGCAGTCTTCTGTCTGATCCACCGCATTTACCAGAATTCCTTTTTCCCGGCAGGCCATGCTGATTCTGTGGTTTTCTTCTTTCTCATCAGTTGCCGCAATGACCAGAGTTTTGCCCTCCAGATCTGAGATCTGAAAGGCACGGCATCTGCAGATTACATCCGGCATTTGAAGAATCGGCTGTATGATCTCAGGGCTTACAACTTCTACTTCGCCGCCAAACTCCCTTAATGCTCTGATCTTTCTCAATGCTACTCTGCCGCCGCCTGCCACCAGGCATTGCTGCTTCTCCAGCTGAAGAAACAGCGGAAAATACGCCATATGTCTTTCCTCCCTGTCTCTGGACGGAAAAACACTATAAACGCCGGTTTCACGGACGTTTATAGTGCTGCTGTTTCCATCTCTTATTTGATAAATTCTTCTGCTGCTTTTTCTATTTCATCCGGATATTTCTGACTCCACTCTTTATAGTCCATTCCGGAATCTTCTACGATCTTTCCAAGTTTTACAAAGAACTTCGGAATATCCTCTTCCAGGAGAACACCGACTTTCTCTCCCATTCGTTCTTTCCCCTGAAGATCGCATCCATTCAAATGAAGGGTAAAAGCCGGATGAGGGACTTTGTCCACTACCTTTACGCATCCATGGAATCCGATCTCTCCTGTCTGATGAGTTCCGCAGGAAGACGGACATCCGGAAATATGAATCTGCGGCAGGGCTCCGTCTTTGATGCCTGCCTCTCTGACTGCCTCCACACATTTATGAAGCAGCGCCTGAGAATCACGAATTCCCACCTGACAGATAGAGGCTCCGATACAGGAAACAGATGTTTCAAATAATGTTCTGGCTCCGTCACTGGTTGCTTCCAGAACTTTCTTCGCCTCTGATCCTGTAAGATTGATAATGTACATCGTCTCATCCGGAGCAACCCTTGCTTCCACGTCTTCCATATCCTGAATCACATGATAAATCTCACCCAGCTTTTCCGGAGCAGGGCATCCTCCAATTGGATGATATGTCACAGCATAAAGACCTTCCTGTTTCTGAGCGATCACACGAGGATCCTCCACTTCAGATCCATCTCCCTGCTTTTTCACTTCTTCTGCCGTAATATCCAGATCCAGATTCTCTCCTGACGCAAAAACTTCATCCAGTTTCTCCAGGTACGCTTTCTTATATCCTTCTTCTCCCAGGGTTTCCTGCATATATCTTGTTCTTGCTTTTCCCCTCTGTTCATAATTTCCATAAGCGATAAAAGTCTCCCTCATAGCGCAAATATAATACAAAATCTTAGATGGCTCCACTGCTTCGGCAACTTTTACTCCAAATCTTGGATTATTTCCCAGACCTCCTGCGCTGTACACATCAAACAATCCGTCCGGACGGGCAACGAATCCCAGATCCCGGAATGTTGCGTGCGTCCTGTTTGCCGGACTGTTTGAAAAACAAACTTTCAGTTTTCTTGGCATCATTTTCTTCGGGATAAATGTCATCAGATATTCTCCGGCTGCCTCCGCATACGGCAGAACATCAAAATACTCTCCCTTCTCAACTCCTGAAAGCGGAGATACCATTACATTTCTTGGGAAATCTCCTCCGCCTCCCATGGTCACAATATCATGATCCAGAGCGCCTTCCATAATGCCATAGATGGCCTCCGGGCGCAGGTTATGAAGCTGGATCGTCTGACACGTGGTAAAATGCACTTTATTTACATTATATTTCTTAATACTGTCAGCAATGAATTTCATCTTATCCTTTGTCAGGCGTCCTCCGGCCATTCGCAGACGAAGCATGCTTGCCTTTCCGTCTTTCTGCGCATAGCTTCCAAACCGTCCGGAAAAGCCTTTATAGGAAGCCTTATCCAGCTCTCCTGCATAAAACTGATCTGTTTTTTCTTTAAACTCACCAAAATCTTTTTTCCATACTTCATTTTTGATTTTTTCCATTCTTATTCTCCTTAAAAAGAAATGTTATACCTCAGACACATTATAACATACCTTGTCCGGCCTGTCAGTTTTCCAATTCCCAGATAACAAAGTTTTTAAAAAACATGCTCACTCATCCGCATACAAACTTTTTCAATCTGTGACAATGGAAGCGCCAGATTCATTCGAATATGGCAGTTCCCTCCAAAATGCCGTCCATCCTGCCATCCGATTCCTACATCCCATCCGGCATTTATGACATCATCCAGCGTTTTCCCGGTTTCTCTGCAGTATTCCGTGCAGTCCAGAAAAATCATATAAGTCCCCTGCGGCATGGTTACATCAACGCCATAAATTTCCTGATTGATAAACTCACAGGCATACCGGCAGTTTTTCTCCAGCACCTGCCGGAGTTCCTCCACCCATTCATACCCCTGAGGACTGTAGGCCCCAATCTGCGCATGCATGGAAAGAACATTCTGGCTGTTATAATGAGTATTCTCTCCATAAGTCCGGATTCTGTCCCTGAGGTACGGATTATAGATAATATGGTAGCTTCCGATCATTCCTGCTAAATTAAAGGTCTTGCTCGGTGCGTACGCTGCTATGGTATGCTGTCTTGCCCATTCATTGACCATCTGGGTTGGTATATGCTGATGTCCTGAAAAAGTCAGATCCGCCCATATCTCATCGCTGATCACATAACATTTATTTTTCTCAAAAATCTCCATGGCCTTTTCCAGTTCCCACCGCTCCCAGACACGGCCGGTCGGATTGTGCGGAGAACAGAAAATCACCAGATGAATTCTGTATTTCTTAATTTTAGCATCCATATCCTCAAAATCCATCCGGTAAATGCCGTCTTCATCTTTCTTCAGATCACTGTAGATGGATTTCCTGCCTATGGTCTCAATATCCTCTGAAAAACCAAGATAAAAAGGACGATGCAGCAAAATACAGTCTCCCGGCTGCGACAGCACCTGCACCGCACTGGTCACACAGCCATGGACCCCGTTTTCATAGCCTATGGCTTCTTTGGTAAGTCCCGCTGCCTTGTGGTGTTCTTCCTGCCACCGGATCGTGGCATCAAAATATTCCTCACGGGGAGTAAAATAGCCAAAGGCCGGATGTTTCGCCCTCTTGATAATCGCCTCCGTCACTGCCGGGCAGGTCGGGAAATTCATATCAGCAACCCACATTGGCACAAAATCAAATCCATCTTCCGGCGGCTGCGGTTCATTTCCCCACATATGCTTTCCTACATTATCCACAGCAATGGCATCCATACCCTTCCGTTCCATAATGGATGTAAAATCATATTTCATCATATTTTCCTTTCCAGTCTACGTTTCTATCGGCAGACGAATCACTTTTGCCTGATGATTCAGCGGATTTCTCTTCTGATAATCCAGCAGAATCAAAGTTTCTCTTTTTTCTTTCCGCTCGGACAGGATATCATATTGAAACTTTTCAATATGGATCATCTTTCTCTGATGCTTTCCGGCATATCCGGCCAATGCTTCTTCTCTTGGAAATACTTCGTCATACAAATGGAACAGTTCTTCTTTTTCCACCGTATAGTCTCCTGCAAAGGCCGGTCTGTTTTTCACATTTTCCCTTAAATACAGATCAAAAGTCAGCAGCTCCTGGAAGAAAACCAGACTCTCTTCCGGCACCGCTGTTTTGATAAACTCCAGTAAAATTTCATATCGTCCAATTCTTGAATGGCTTCTTTTATGATATCCTTGTTCCTCATAAAATCTTCCCATCCGGCAGTACATTTCAAACGCGGAAGAAAAATACTGCTCCAGATGTTCTATTGTACTGCCAAACTGACCGCTGTTATAAAACGTCTCCACCATCTCTTCCACTGATTTCAGCACAAGAACATCGTCATAGGAAAGCCATTTCGTTGACAATACTTCATAAGGCGGTTTATCCTTATGAATCAGCTTATATTCCTCCTGATGCTCTGCCATGTAAGATCCCTTTAATACTTTTAAAAATCCCAGCTGAAGCTGTTCCGGCCGGACAGCATACACTTCATCAAAAGATTTCTGAAAAGAATCCAGTCCTTCATAAGGAAGTCCGGCAATCAGATCCAGATGCTGATGAACATTTTTCCCGGCATTGATCTGCCGCACGATTTCGGCAACTTTTTGGAAATCCATCTTTCTGTGAATCTCTGTAATCGTATCCGGATTCGTAGACTGCACTCCAATCTCCAGCTGTACCAGTCCGGGGCGCATTTTGTGAAGAAGTGCGATCTCTTCTTCCGTCAAAATATCCGCCGCCACCTCAAAATGAAAATTTGTGATGCCATTGTCGTGTTCATAAATGTAAGACCAGACAGCCATGGCATGTTTCTGATTGCAGTTAAAAGTCCGGTCTACAAACTTCACCTGGGGAATCTTGTGATCCAGGAAAAACTGAAGTTCCTTTTTCACCAGATCCAGATTTCGAAACCGCAGGCATTTATCGACAGAAGACAGACAGTAGCTGCAGGAAAACGGACATCCCCGGCTGGATTCATAATAGATGATTTTATTTTCAAATTTATCAATATCCTGATAAACGAAAGGAACTTTGCTTAAATCCATGACCGTACGCCATGGATTCTCTCTGATCTGCCCGTCTTCACGATATGTAAGCCCCGGAATGTCTGACAAATTACTGCTTTTTCCATGATAATAATCCAGAACTTCCAGAAAGGTTTCCTCTCCTTCTCCTTTCATGATTCCCGTAACCTGGGGATATGATTCCAAAACCTGAACTGCGTCATAAGAAACTTCCGGTCCGCCAAGCCAGATCGGCACTTCGGGAAGCAGCTTGTGGATTTCCGCAATCAGTTCCGTAACATATTCAATATTCCAGATATAACAGGAAAAACACAGAATGTCCGGCTTCTTTTTGTAAAGATCCATCAGAATAAAATCTGTCGTCTGATTAATCGTATACTCGGCAATTTCTACTTCGTCCAGATACGGTTTCGCATAGGCGCGAAGAGAATATACCGCTAAATTTGAATGAATGTATTTTGCGTTGACCGCAGTTAAAATAATGTTCATAAGCTCTCCTGGTTTTGATTTCTTCACTGTCTACAGTATACCACAACCGTCCTGCTTTCAGAACATGGAAAAGTTCTCTCTGTCTGATATATTTCTTTCCTGCTTTAAAAATCGTACCAAATTTTACCGTTTTACCCATCTCCTTGTTGACACAATTTTAGTCTTTTTCTTATAATGAATGAGAGAAAAAAGAGAGGTGATATTTTGAACAACAGAAGATACCATATTCTTGAAGTGATCAACCAGCGCGGCTATGCTCGATTTGCAGATTTGTGCAGTGAATTTGAAGTTTCCGCCGCAACCATGCGCAGAGATCTTGTCGCCCTGGATCAGGAAGGATTGATCCACCGTGTTCATGGCGGTGCCAAGTCAATCAATCCTCCGACAGAACGACCGGCAGTTCTGTCCACCTATGAACGCTCAATTCTGGCTCCCCAGGAGAAAGTCCTGATTGCGCAGTGCGCTTTTCAATTGCTGCATAATGGTGATTCCATTATTATAGACGATTCTACAACTTGTCTCGAACTGGCCAGAATCATTGCTTCATCTAATTTAGTTTTAAATGTTATTACCAACAGCTTCGATATTGCTCTGTTGTTAAAAGAACATATGTCGATTGAATTATTTTTTATCGGCGGTATTGTACATAAAACAACAGCGGCTACCTACGGCGCCATTGCAGAACAAATGACAGAAAATCTAAGCTGCAACATTTTATTTGCCGGTGCAGACGCTGTCCACCCTGAAAAAGGATTCCTGAATAACCGACTGGATATCATCCCTCTGAAGCAGGCAATGATGAAAGCTTCTTCCAAAACCATCGTTTTGGCGGATCATACGAAATTTAACCGCAGCGCCATGATGCAGATTGCACCATTTGACAAAGTTGATTATGTCATCACAGATGATCAGCTGAAAGACGACATCTATAATTCTTTTGGAGAAAATAAGTCTAAAATAGTACGTGCTTCTATTGATAAAATATAACTTTTATCCGCAAAAGAGAGACGTCTGACCGTCTCTCTTTCATCTGATTTCCATTATCGCATCATGAATCCTCTGATACTTTCTATATGCTTTTTCATATTTCTTTTCCATTTCCGCATCTGGCATATAAATGTTTTTTTCTTCCGATTCTGTCCCCCTTTTCTTTATCCCTGTATCCGCCATTTGGGCCAGAAGACAGATTCCGTAGCCCGGACTGGCCTTTGCCTGATGTGCTTCAATCTGTGTCCGCAGAACATTGGCCATTATTTTCATCCAGACAGGGCTTCTGGTCCCGCCGCCGCTGATTCGGATCTTTTCCGGCATTTTTTTCACTCCCATTGCTTCCAGTACTTCTCTGACTGCATAGGCAACTCCTTCCAGCACAGCCTGTGTCATATGTTCTCTCCTTGTATAACTGCCAAGATTCAGAAAGGCTCCCCGGAGACCCGCATCTGAATATAATGTTTTATCTCCGGCGATATGAGGGTAAAATAAAACCTGATTCTCTCCCAGGGCTTCCATTTTATCCTGATCAGCATCCATCTGATCTGATAAGAGGATTTGTTCGATCCACCACTTATGAGAACCTCCTGCTGCCTGCACAACGCCCTGACAGATATTAATTACATTATTTCCTTTCGCACAAAACAGAACATTTTTCCCTTTTCCACCGAAATCTCCATCCTTTTTCGGATAAATGATAACTCCGGATGTACCCAGTGAGATAACAGGTTCTTTCTGGTCCAAAATTCCCATAGCTGCCGCTGCTGCGGGGTTATCTCCTGTCCCTGCAATGACTTTCACCGGATAAGATATTTTCAGCTTTGCACACAGTTCTGACTGAATCGTCCCTATCACATCACAGCTTCTGTGAATTTCCCCAAGCATCTCTTTTTTAATTCCTATATACCGGAGCATGATCTCTGACCACCTCTTAGTCTGAATATCATAAAAAGAACTTGTAGACGCCCCACAGTAATCACAGCTGCAGCAGCCGGTCAGACGGTAAACGATGTAGTCATATGCTGTCATGATTCTGACAGTTTTTTTGAAATGTTCCGGTTCATTCTTCTTTACCCACAAAACATTCACCGCCGGGCTCCCGGTAGAAATTATCTTTGAAATATAACGGGTTTCCTTATGCTCTGTTAGTTTTTTCTTTAAAGCGTTAATTTCATCTTTTGTCCTTGTATCATTCCACATGATCGCAGGACGGATGACACTGCCCCATTTGTCCAAAAATACCGTTGTGTGCATCTGTCCCGTCACTCCGACTGCCGCTATCTTCTGTTCCCTGAATCGGGCTGTTACATGCTTCAGTTCGGAATACACTGCCTGAAACCAGATTTCCGGGTTCATTTCTTTATATCCTTCCTCCGGTTCATCATATTGATAGTTTTGGGCAGAGTCATATAAAATTTCCTGATACTCATCCATCAGTACGGTCTTTAATGCGGAAGTTCCGATGTCAAACCCTAAATAATACACTTTATCTCATCCTTCTTCAAAGCCATTGATGATCCGAACCAGATCACACGCCGTCTGACGTACATTTTTTACTGCTTTCATGCTTAATCCATACAGATCAGCTTCTTTGTGGTTGACTTCATATGCTTTTCCAAATGTTTTTATGTACGCCTGCCTGAGATCCGATCCATAATTGATTTTTAACATTTTATATGTTTTCATGTTTCGTATCAGTTCAAATGAAATTCCCGACCCACCATGAAGTACAAGAGGAACCGGAGAGACTTTCGCAATTTCTTTCAGGAGCGGCAGATCAATTTTAGGGGCTTCCTCCAGTCCGTGTACATTTCCTATGGACACAGCCAGTGTATCGCATCCCGACCGGTCAGCAAATTCCGCCACCAGAGCGGGATCCGTCTTACAGTCGGCTTCACTGCAGTTGTCATCTTCTTTTCCACGGATTGCGCCAAGTTCTGCTTCCACCGGTATATGATAAAAATGACAGTATTCTGCTGCTCTCCGGACTGCTCTGATATTATCTTCAAATCCATATTCTGACGCATCCACCATAACAGAAGTAAATCCCGCATCCACACATCGTTTAACGTCTTCAAAACTTTTCCCATGATCCAGATGGAGTCCGATGGGCGTTTCCGTATTTTCAAGGAAATCACGAACCAAATCTGAGATTATCTCCGGATCTGATAATCTCAGATTATTGGAGGAAATTTGTATAAAGCCCGGAAGATGTGCATCGTTTAATCCGAGGATAATTGCTTTTGTCATTTCCAGATTGGTTGTATTAAATGCCGGAAGCAGTAAATCTTTCTTCTTCGCATATGCAAATAAATCAAACCCATTTACTATTTTCATAAACCTACCTCTGCCGCTTTATACCAAATGTTTTTTTTGGTTCTTTTATCTTTGTTTTCTGCAGTACATAGAGCCTTAATGCAATCGCTGCAATTACGAATACAGCGATTACGGCTCCCCAGGGTCCGTTCCGGACTGCCTGCTCTCCAACGGCAGGTATGATCAGTATTGCAGCAGCCAGCAGAATCCAGCTGATCCTAAATATCAATTTCTCCATCAGAATTTATCTCCTATCTTCTTTACAACAGAATCTAACTGGACTTCTGGTTTCGAAATTTCCTGGCGGAAATATACATATACTCCTTTCTGATCCAATTCTTTCAAATGCTCCAGATCCTCTTTTGACACATATACTGTTGCCGTCGCATGAACCTGATCACTTTCCCGCGGCGTCTGCCCTACGTTGATCGACTCAAATTCAAATCCCTGCATGTATGCCTTATATGCCTGTTCGATGGATCGAAAAATAACAATGATCTTTCCATTTCCGAATTGATTTTCTTTATATTTCGCAACACCGTCTTCTACATTATAAAATTCTACGCTTGTTCCTTTTGGCGCCGCAAAGGTCAGAATCTGCTGCACAAATGTATCTTTGCTCGTTGTGTCATCAATAATGACGACTTTGATCGCACTGTAATGAGGAATCCACACGCTTGCAACCTGCCCGTGAATCATTCTGAAATCTACTCGTGTCATACAAATCATAACCATTACCTCCTCATGACTCGATTATCTTAATGAGCTCCTTTCTTTCCTCTGCCCATTTTTTATATACATCCATTTCCAAAACTTCCGGATTTAATACACCGAAAGACGAAATATGATGGATGGTATTTGATATCCTCTGAAAAACATATTTCCATGAATTGATGACTGCGTCTGTCGTACTGCCGGCCAGATGAGCGGACAGTGTAATATTATCCAGCTTCCGAATCGGATCATCTTTATCCAGAGGCATTTTCGGATATACGTCTGTAGCTGCTCCGGCGATTTTCCGCTCCTTTAAAGCTTCTATCATTGCATCATAATTTACCATGGATGCCCTGGCTGTATTAATAAAATATGCCGTTGGTTTCATCATTTCAAACTGCTCTTTATCAAATGTATTCTCGTTTTCTTTCGTCTGTCTGGCATGAAGACTGATAAAATCTGACTCTTTACACAAAGTATCAAGGTCCGTCTTTTCAACATTATATTTTTTCATCTCGTCTTCTGTAACATACGGATCCACCGCAATGATTTTTACATGAAATCCGGACAGTTTTTCTGCCATCAGCTTCCCGATATATCCGAATCCAAACAGACCCACTGTCTTTCCATACAGATCCGGCATGATTGCATTATTTGAAAATTCTTTTACCAATCCGCCTGCTTTCATCAGAGCATGCTGTCTTGCAATATTTCTTGCTTCCGCGATCACCAGCCCGATCGCATAATCTGATACTGCATTTGCATTTCTTCCGGCGGCGTTTACAACCAGAATTCCTCTTTTGGTCGCCGCCGGGATATCAACATTTTCTGTTCCCGTTCTTGAGATTCCAATGACTCTCAGATTATGGAAACGATCCATCATAGCTCCTGACACCGGAGAAAATGATACCGCCAGCACTTCTGTATCCTGATTTTCTTCATATGCCGGCACCACAGGCTCAGGATCCGGCCCGAATTTTTCCAGCCGGTAAATATTCTTTATAAAATCCACTGATGGATCCGGATCAGTATATTCCCCGATCACAACAGGTTCCTCTGTAAATTTCTCAGCATTTTCTCTCGAATACGTAATCTGTTCCCTGTAATTTTTATATAGTCCGTCATACATGCTATTTTGAGATTGCAAACATTCTGCTGAATGCAGATACTATTGATATGTTGTTTATCGGAGGATATGTACGAAAAGGATATTCTTCTACTTCCGGAATCATTGCAGAAGATAATCTGATGGATATGAACGCTGATATTGGTTTTATCGGTGTAGACGGGATAACGCCTGAGAAAGGATTATCAAACAATCAGCTGGATGTAATCGAATGGAAAAAACTGATCATAAAAAATTCCGGTGTTACTTATGTCCTGGCAGACCATACAAAATTTCAAGCAGCTGCAATCCTTCAGATTGCACCTTTATCTGATATTGCAAATGTTATAACCGATGAAAAACTGTCAGATAAGATATTAGACCAATTTGGAGAAAAAAAAGACAAAATCATACGGCTGTAAAAAGCCGCAGTAAACACAAAGGAGAGGCAGGTGCCTCTCCTCTTCATTTCTAATTTGTTTGTTTAATACTATTTATAAATTCTGCGATTATCCGGGCAGCCGCTTCGGCGTTTGATGCGATTGCCGGATGCCCTCCTGTCGGAAAGAAGTATACATGTCCGTTTTGAACCTGCCGCTTCATCTGTTCATATTCCTCTGCCAGATTGCTCCGGACCATGGAATCTTCCAGGCTTCCTAAAAATAGAACAGGCACCTTCAGATGATCCAGTGATTTTTGAAACAGGGGAAGTTTTCTCTCTGCACATTCCATCAATGCTTTCGTGTCCAGGTCAACCACCTTTTCCCAGTCATCTCCCTGGCACCATTCATAAAACTGCCTTGCAGATGCATCATTTTTTGCAAAAGTTCTCTCGGCGATCAGTTTCTCTGCGAAATCATCTGCAAGCGTTCTGCCATCAAAACTGTCCGCAGCAACACTTTTTATCAAATCCGGTCGTTCCATTGCCGCATTGACAGCCGTCCAGGCGCCGCCGCTTGTGCCGGCAAGATTTACTTTCTGATACTTTAAATACTCGATCAGTCCAATTACCTGTTTTGCCTGATTCATCCATACATCTGCCGGAAATTCATCCAGCCGGTCTGATTTTCCATTTCCAAGAAAATCCATCAATATTACTTTAAAATTGTCCTGATACAAAGGGAGCAGCATTTCAAACATCACAGAAGATGCCGTATTCCCATGCAGTAACATTAAAGGTTCCCCGTTTCCTGTTTCTCTGTAAAATATCTTTTTTGACTGATATGTAAAATATGCCATTTTTGCCTCCTAATCTTTCTATGTTTCCTGAAACCCGAGATCAGCAAGGCATATATGTAATAACAAAGATACACCCTGCTATTACTTTGTGAAGATACCCATAATCTCTTCCTCCTTTCTTACTAATTTTATCTTTTCGTCCATTTTCTTCTTGTTTGTTTCATTATATCATCCTTCTATTTCCAACACAATCTTCATTCTCTTATTTGAACTCTTGTTCACCAGGCTGTATAATCCTGTCTTTGACAGTTGTTGGAAGGAAAAATCGCTGTATCCCTTGTATT
>ERZ1090865.259-NODE-259-length-32809-cov-61.846217_pt1 | contig 32809 bp, 28 predicted proteins | sample MGYA00478478_ERZ1090865 | MGnify/ENA primary metagenome ERZ1090865 (study PRJEB33644, sample SAMEA5815715) | chicken gut metagenome | biome: Chicken; feature: Gastrointestinal Tract; material: Caecum | place: Ireland | collected 2019-01-01 | study: A study of the... | reverse complement strand
AAATGCAAACCCAAACTGTGCAATTCACTTGCTATTCTGTTAAAGAGCATCTAAACCAACACCCTTACGGGTGTTATTTTTTTGCCCGAAACACGCCCAAAAGGACGTGGTTCTAAAAAAGAGTCCCGCCTTTCGGCAGGACTCTTTAATTTGCTTTACGGTATCAGTTTTGTTGTATCGGTTGTGAGTTTTTTGTACTATTTTGCTGTGACCTTTTGTCTTTTTTCACAATCATGGCTCGCATGGAATTCAAAATTGCAATCATGCACACGCCAACGTCGGCAAGTATTGCGACAATCATTCCAAACCCGATTTTGTCCAGCAATCCCACTGCCGAAAGTACCAAAACCGCAACTTTAACGGCAATGGAAAAAACAATATTTTGTTTGACAATTCCAAGCGTCTTTTTGGCAATCTTTTTTGCCGTGGGAATGGCAGTGGGGTTGTCCTGCATAAGCACGATGTCCGCTGCCTCTATGGCGGCGTCGCTTCCCATTGCACCCATTGCGATGCCTACGCTGGCGGTAGCCAGCACGGGGGCGTCGTTTATGCCGTCGCCTACAAATGCAACGGTGTTGCCTTCCTTTACAAGTTGCGAAACTTTTTCCGCCTTGTCCTGCGGAAGCAGTTGTGCAAAGCGTTTGTCTATGTGCAGTTTGTCGGCTACAGCCTGAGCAGTTTTCTCGTTGTCGCCTGTGAGCATTACCGTCTGACACTTCATTTCTTTCAGTTGACGGACAGCTTGCGCCGAATCTTCCTTTATTTGGTCGGCAATTACAATCGCACCGATGTATTTGCCGTTTTCGGCAACGTACACGACGGTACCTTCACTGTCGTCCACCGGTACAAAAAGAACACCCTTTTCCGTCATCAGTTTGGCGTTTCCGCACAGCACCGTGCTGTTTGCACCCTTTGCGCAAATACCATGACCGGCAATTTCCTCAACAACGCAACGGAAAGGTTCGTACTGCGTTTCGTTGCAGATGGAAACGGCAATGGGGTGGTTGCTGTGCTGTTCGGCAAGGCAGGCTGTTTGCAGCACCTTTTCACGTTGTGTCTCGGGGTAAACTTTCGTAACGGCGAAGTTGCCGTGAGTCAGCGTTCCCGTTTTGTCAAAGGCAACAACGTTGGCTTTTGCAAGCACTTCCAGGTAGTTGCTTCCCTTAACAAGTATCCCTTTTTTGCTGGCGGCGGCAATTCCTCCGAAAAATCCCATCGGCACGGAAATTACCAAAGCACAGGGGCAGGAAACAAACAAAAACATCATTGCACGTCTCAGCCACACAACCCATTCGCCGTTGAACAACGGAGGAACAACGCCGATAACTACTGCAAGCAGCGTTACAACGGGCGTGTAGTATTTTGAAAACTTGGTAATAAAGTTTTCCGCAGGTGCCTTTTGGTTGGTGGCATTTTCCACAAGGTCAAGAATTTTTGCAACGGTGGTGTTGTCGTAGGTGGAAATTGCCTGTACCAAAATAACTCCGTCCTTATTTATACAGCCGGAAAACACGTTGTCGCCTGCTTTTACGCTACGAGGCAAACTTTCGCCGGTAATTGCGCTGGTGTCCAAATTGCATTTTCCTTCCGTAACAATGCCGTCGAGAGGCAATTTTTCCCCTGCTTTCACCACAAAAATTTCACCGACGGAAATTTCCGAAGGGTGAACTTCCGTTTCTTTGCCGTCACGCAAAACAGTCGCCGTTTCGGGGCGTATGTCCAAAAGCGACGCAATGCTTTTTCTGCTTTTTCCCACTGCGTAGTGCTGGAAAAGTTCGCCTATTTGGTACAGCAACATTACTGCCACTGCGTCGTGGTATTCGCCTATTGCAAAAGCGCCTATCGTTGCAATGGTCATCAAAAAATTTTCGTCGAAAAGTTTGCCGTGAGCAATGTTTTTTACTGCACGCCACAACACGTCCCAACCTATTGCAAGAAAAATCACGGCAAATGCAACGGGTTCTATCCATTCGTAGGGCATTGCAACGGTGTTCACCACAATCAGCGTTGTTGCGTACAGCGCCGCACACACACAGATGCGCACCAAACTTCTTCTGTTTGTCATTGCAACCTCACTAGACCATCAGTGTGCAGGCGGAATCTATCTTTTTGCACGCTTTTTTTGCTTCCGAAACAATGGTGTCAAAGTTGTCGTCGTCAGCGTCCAAAATCATTTTTTGCATCATAAAATTGATGTTGACGCTGCGCACGCCCTCTATTTTTTTGATTGCCTCTTCCATTTTGTGTGCGCAATTTGCACAGTCGAGATTTTCCATTTTTACTACTTTTTTCATTGTTTACTCCTTTGCATGTTCCAATGCCAGATTTATTATCGAAGAAACGTGGTCGTCGTCCAGACTGTAATAGACTTCTTTGCCGCTGCGTCTGTTTTTGACAAGTTTTGTCTGCCGCAAAATTCGCAGTTGGTGTGAAACAGCGGATTTTGTCATGTTGAGCAGGGAACAAATGTCGCACACGCACAGTTCTTCAATGAGCAGTACCGACAAAATACGTATTCTTGTGGAATCCCCAAAAACTTTGAAAAGTTCCGAAACGTCGTACAGCAGTTCCTCATCGGGAATTTTGTTTTTTACGTTTTGCACTTTGTTGTCGTGAACACAGGTGTTTTCACAGCAAAATTCCTCTTTCATTTTTCCTCCGTTTTGTAATTTGAAATTCAGTCGGCAAACTCTTAAACTTGCAGTAAACTTCATCAAATTTTTGCAAGGTGGTGGCTTTTGCCCTGTTTACGTGTCGTTTTGTCCGCCTTCACTGTCTTGTCAGGCGTTAAAACGCACCTAAAAAACAAACAATTGAATACTTGTTCAACTGTTTATATATTATGCCTGTTGTTTGCAAAAGTCAAGCGTTTTTTCAAAAAAATAATTATTTTTCGTCAAAATTTTAATCAAGAAAAAAACGCAACGCAGTGGCTGTACGCTTTGAAGTGAGCCTGTTTTGCGAGTAGTGTAGTGCAGATTTTTCCACTGCATTGTGCGTTGCAAATGCTTGCACCGTGTATTGCAAAAATTTTTGAATATTACAAAACAATATGCACAACGGTAGGGTATGGCGTAGAGTTGACAATCCTTCCGTTGTTGCAAACGGCAGGTTAGTTGCTGTAACTGTAAAATAGTGTTGACGTTTTGTTTTGCCCCGCTGCACGGGGTGTAAAAGTCTGACCTTTACAAAATGTGGACAAAATGCATTTGACGCTTGCATTCAACAAAAATATGTGCTACAATACTACTACCATAAAGAGTGCGCTAGGGACAGCCCCTTTGATCGCACGGCAACCTGCTTTTGCAAGGTGCCAAAGGCTGAACGATGGGAAAAACAGATTTACAGCCTATCGGACGATGGGCTTTTTTACTGCCTCTTTGTGGAATACACTTGGAGGTTTTTTTATGAAACAAATCACAGTCAAAGTAGAAAATCGACAGCAACTTGCCAATCTTCTGGACATTTTACGTTCAAAGGAGTACAAAAACGTACAACGACTCAGCAAAAGGTACTCTTTTCCTGTTGTGGTGGTGGACTTGGACAGAAAACAGTTTTTCGGGACAAACACATCATGTATGGCGGCTTTGGCGTCGCAGGGAAAAATGTGCGTCATTACGGTGGAGCAATTACTTGCACAGCGATTTTTCCCCGCCACCTTGTGAGGCAAAGCCGTGACGCAGGTAATGTCGGCGTCGAAGTATATGTAAGTTTGTCGCAACTGTGTTCCGATTTGTGAAGGTAAGTTCGGTGCAACTGTTTTTCAATTCGGCACAACTGTTTTTCAAGATATTGTTTTCTTACAATATATTAGATAAAGCAATACCGTTAAACACATTGAAAACTGACGGACCGTTTGTAGAAATCTGTTCGGTGGTGAAAGTCGTTTGTGCTGTTAGAGAAAGGTGAAAGAGACAATTTGCCTGCAACAGTAACACAAAAGGCTTAAAAACCGTAGTATGTAAAGGGCCTTGAAAAGGACTCAATATGTACAAGGAGAACAGAACTATGGATTGCACACATTTTGATATTTGTCATCGTAAAAATTGCGACAGCAACAAAATTGTAATTATCGAGCGCGGACCACGTGGACCGAGAGGATTTTCCGGTCCGCAGGGCATACCCGGCGCAACGGGACCACAGGGACCAATCGGACCTCAAGGACCTATCGGCGCAACTGGTGCAACTGGTGCAACGGGAGCCACCGGTCCTCAGGGGCCTCAGGGACCGCAAGGACCCCAAGGTCCGCAAGGTGAAGTAGGTCCGCAGGGACCGCAAGGACCAAAGGGCGACACAGGTGCAACAGGACCGCAAGGCGCAACAGGTGCAACAGGTGCTACGGGTGCTACGGGACCGCAAGGTCCGAAGGGCGATACAGGTGCAACGGGGGCGACGGGTGCTACCGGTCCTCAGGGACCGCAGGGGCCGCAAGGTGCAACAGGACCTCAGGGACCTGCAGGTGAAAACGGTTTGGCGTCCTACGGAGGACTGTATTCCACCGACATTTCGTCCGTGGCACTGACTCCCACAAACACAACGCTTTCATTGGCGTCGACAATGCCTTCCAAAAATGTAACCTACGGCACAAATTCCATCACTGTGCAAAACAGTGGCGACTACGAACTTAACTACGGGCTTATCGGCAGTGTAAACCCTGCATCCACGTTGACCTTGTCGGTAGCAAACAACGGCACGGCAATACCTTCTTCAACGGTAACCCGTGTGTACGATCAGGACCAAAACATTTCCCAGACAGGCAGTACCATTGTTACGTTGAACAGTGGCGACGTGCTGACGTTGCAGGCGTCTTCCTCCGTCGATACCACGAAATTCACTCCCAACAACAACGTACACGCCTATCTCACAGTAAAGCAACTCAACACTACGGAAAATGACACTACTATTGCGTAATGCCCTTTTCCGACACTCAAAGGCACGGTTTTCCGTGCCTTTGCTATTGGGTTTCACTATGTTTTGTCGTTTTGAATAAGTTGAAATGTACTGTAAACAAATTTTTGCCACAAAAAAAACGGCAGAGTCCTGCCGTTTTACAATGCGTTTGTTATTCGGGTTTTACGTTTGCAGCACGCAACTTGCCCTTTTCCGAAACTAAAAGGCACGGTTTTCCGTGCCTTTGCTATTGGGTTTCACTATGTTTTGTCGTTTTGAATAAGTTGAAATGTACTGTAAACAAATTTTTGCCACAAAAAAAACGGCAGAGTCCTGCCGTTTTACAATGGGTTGCTATTCGGGTTTCACGTTTGCAGCACGCAACTTGCCGTTTTCGGGGTCTGTTACCACATCGAACGTAACTGTTTGCCCGTCCTTCAAAGTTTTGAAACCTTCCGTCTGAATTGCCGAGAAGTGCACAAACACGTCTTCGCCACCGTCTTCTCCGGCAATAAATCCGTAACCCTTGCCTGCGTTAAACCATTTTACAGTTCCTTTCATTTTTGGTGCCTCCAAAGTTATTTGTAATCTGTGTAGGAGTTTCGTGTAGACTGTTTTGTAACTTTAATACGTCAAAATCTCCCGTTACTATATTACAGTATAGATAATTAAGTGAAAAAAGTCAACGTTATTTTCAAAAATAAAACAGAAGCAACAATTTTTGCATTTGAAAAATGTAAAAATATCACTGTTGCAAACGAGAAATCGTGGCAACGACGGTATTAAAAATAAAAAAAGAACAGTAGGGCAGTACTGTTCTTTTAGTGTTTGCAAATGTAGTTGTTAAGTGAAGCGTCAAAAACTTTCGGCGCTTTTTCAAAACTTACGGTGGACGTGCAAAACGACGCTGTGTACAATTTTTTTAATACGGTGTTGTATTTTTGCGACAATCTAGCATTGTCTTTCCATTCGTGCGGTGCAAGCGCAGATTTTCTTTCCCATTTGCACAAATTTACTTTCGTATTCGGTAACTATGTTTTCCGTCTGTTCCGAGTGCAGGTCGTAGGTGATGTCGCTCACAGTGAAACCGCTTTTTCTGTACTGTTCCAAAGAAAATTCAAAAAAGTCGATGTCATCGGTTTTTTGGCGTATAGATCCGTTTTCCGTCAGTAACAGTTTGTATTTTTCCAAAAAAGCGGCGTGCGTAAGACGCCTGTTTGCGTAAGTCTTTTTGGGAAAGGGACAGGAAAAATTGAGAACAATTTCGCTTATGCTGTGCTGTGGCAAAAAACAAAGTAAATTTTCCGCCGAGCAGTTGAGAAAACGCAGGTTTTCCGTTTTTGACGCAATGGCTTGCTCGCATGCCACGACAATGACGTTACTTAGTTTTTCCACGGCAACAAAATTTAATTGCGGAAAGCGTTTGGCGCATGTAATGGCGAAGTTACCTTTGCCGCAGCCTATTTCCAGCACAACGGGGTTGTCGTTTCCGAAAGTTGCTTTCAAATCGGCAATAAAGTTGCGCTGTTGGGCATTCAAAGAGTAAAAATCCTCTTTTTCTCTGTCTAAAAGCACGCTTTTGCACCTTTCCAGACGTTCGTCCAGATGTTTTTTGTGGCGCATTCTCATTTTACCACCCCGTTTTCACCTGACGAAGGTTTTCCAGCCAACTGTCGCAGCAGGCGTCGGAAGGCATGCGGAAATTGTTTTTGGAAAGGTCCACTGTACCGACCTTAACCCCGTCGGGCTGGCAGGAACGTTTGAATTGCTGTGAGAAAAATCTTCTGATAAACTTTTCCAGCCACTTGTAAATTGTCTGTTGGTCGTAAATTCCGTTGAAGGAAAGTTTTGCAAGTTCAAACACTTTTGAGGGTGAAAAGCCCTTGCGCAAAAGCATAAACAAAAAGTAGTCGTGCAGTTTGTAAGGTCCCACAATGTCTTCCGTAACCTGTGCAATTTCCCCGTCTTTTAGGGGCAATAGTTCCGGACTTATGGGCGTGTCCAGCACGTCGTTGAGTATTTTTCTTATTTTCGCCGACGAATTTGCCGCCTCGTGGGCAATCAACGCACGCACAAACGTTTTGGGAATACCGCCGTTTACGTTGTACATAGACATGTGGTCGCCGTTGAATGTAGACCAGCCCAACGCTCCTTCGGACAAATCTCCAGTGCCTACCACAATACCGTTGACTTTGTTGGCAACGTCCATAAGTACCTGGGTGCGTTCCCGTGCCTGGGCGTTTTCGTAGGCTGTGTCGGTAACGGACAAGTCGTGCGAGATGTCCTGCAAGTGTTGTTTTACCGCTGCGGAAATGTCAATTTTGCGTAAAGTTGCACCGAATGCCTTTGCCAAAGCCAGCGAATTGTCCAGCGTGCGTTGCGACGTGCCGAAGCAGGGCATTGTTACGGCAATTATGTCATCCGCCTTTCTTCCGCACAGTTCCAGGGCATGTTTGCACACAATCAATGCCAGCGTGCTGTCGCTTCCGCCCGACACGCCCAGCACAAGTTTGTCGGCATGTGTGTGAAGCAGACGTTTTTTCAATCCGTGGGACTGAATATTCAACGCCAGGGCGCATCTTTCTGCAAGTTGCTGTTTGTCTTTGGGCACAAATGGGTTTCTGTCGTACACACGAGTGGGTTTGTCGTTGACGGGAAGGTTGTATTTCACGGTAACGTAGTGTGAATAAAATTTGTTTTGCGAAACACGAGGTCGCTCGTTTTCGATGAAACCGAAATCGGCTTCGGCAATGGCGTACCCTCCTTCAAAGGGTTTGCTTTCGGCAATGACCAATCCGTTTTCGCAAATAATATTGTGTGCGGAAAACACCACGTCGGAGGTTGATTCGCCGTCGCCAGACGAGCAGTAGGCGTACACGGTACCCGTTTTGGCAGATTGAATTTCCACCATCTTTTTGCGGTAGTCGCTTTTGGTAACAAGTTCGTTGCTTGCCGACAAGTTGAGAATAAGCGTGGCGCCCGCCCCTGTGTGTCGTGAAGAGGGCGAGTTTGCCACCCACAGGTCCTCACAAATTTCCACGGCAAAACGCACGTCGGGATGCGCCGTGTTTTCAAAAATTATGTCCGTTCCGAAAGGCACGTTTTTGCCGTCAATTTCCACAAAGGAATTTTCCTCTATTGCAGGGGAAAAGAAGCGTTTTTCGTAAAATTCGTTGTAGTTTGGCAGGTTGGTTTTGGGCACAATTCCCAAAATGTCCCCGTGAAAAAGCACTGCGGCAACATTGAAAAGTTTGCCCGTGTTGTTGACGAGAGGCAAACCGACTACAACAACTGCGTCCGTTTTTGCCGTTTTTTGGCAAACAATGCGCAGTCCGTCAATGGCGGATTGCCTCAACGTGCGCTGAAAAAACAAGTCGCCGCATGTGTAGGCTGTAATGCTCAATTCGGGAAAAAGCACGATTTTTGCTCCGTCTTTCACCGCTTTGTTTACGCCTTCCACAATTTTTTCCGCATTGTAAACGCAATCTGCAACACGCACTTGCGGCGAAACGCAGGCAATTTTCACCAGACCCAAGTAGTGCGTTTCCGCAACCGTCGGGGTGTCGGATATTTGTTGGTTGCTTTCGTTGCCCAACAGATATTCGGTGGTAACGTCAAGCGCTTTTGCAAGTTTCTGCAACTTGTCCATCTTTATGTCCAAAAGCGCACCGCTCATAATTTTATTTACGGTGCCCACCGTCAACTGACTTTTTTCCGCAAGTTTCTGCAAAGTCAGTCCACGCTGTTTTTTTGCGATATTAAGTCTTTCCACAATTCCGCTGTTTTTCATCTTTTTTTGACCTCTGCAAGGTATTTTACCACTTTTTCTAAATAATACCAAACGATTTGTGCCGTACAATAAACAAACAACAAATAATTTTTTTTATTTTTGATAAGTTATTATAAAATCCGCTTCAAGGTACCGCAATGTTTTTGTGGCGGCGTCGGGCAAACACCGTATGGAAAGCGGTGCAAATTTGACTTGCAATGTCAAAACACAATAAAGTTTTTTGTAAATAAACAAGTACCGTAAAACGCAAAAAAGTCTTTCCCTCGGGAAAGACTTTTTTTGTGCGAAAACATTGCCAAAGGCGTTACAGCGATTGGTGAATGGTGCGTTTTATTACTTCATCCTGCTGTTCTTTGGTAAGTTTGATGAAATTGACTGCGTAGCCGGAAACACGAATGGTCAGTTGCGGATATTTTTCGGGATGTTGTTGCGCATCCAGCAACGTTTCCCTGTTCAAAACGTTCACGTTAAGGTGGTAACCGCCGTTTTCCATGTAGGCGTCCAGCATATTTATCAGATTGTCAACTTTTTGCGACATATTGTTCCTCCTCAATCGTCTTTGCCCAAAGAATCGGGCGTAACGGAAAATGTGTTGGAAATTCCGTCCTTTGCGTACTTGAAGGGCAGTTTCGCCACCGATTCCAGCGAAGCCAAAGCGCCGTTTTCATCTCTGCCGTGCATGGGGTTTGCCCCCGGTGCAAGCGGTTCGCCTTTTCTTCTGCCGTCGGGCGTGTTGCCTGTATTTTTGCCGTACACGACATTTGATGTGATGGTAAGCACCGAAGTTGTCGGTATGGAATTTCTGTAAGTGTGGTGCTTTTTTATTTTTTCGGAAAATTCCTCCAAAATCCACACTGCAAAACCGTCCACCCTGTCGTCGTTGTTGCCGTATTTGGGAAAATCCCCTTCAATCCGAAAATCGGTGATAATTCCGTTTTCACGTATCGGATACACTTTGGCATATTTGATTGCCGAAAGGGAATCGGCTGCGCAGGAAAGACCGGCAATGCCTGTGGCGAAGTGTCGTCTGACGTCGCTGTTGTGGAAAGCCATCTCTATTGCTTCGTAGGCGTATCTGTCGTGCATGTAGTGTATTATGTTGAGGGCGTTTACGTACACTTTTGCCAGCCATTCCATCATGTTGTCAAATTTCTGCAACACGTCCTCTATGTCCAGCGGTCCGTCCCCTTCAACGCTGGGAAACGGCGGAGAAACCTGCAAAGGTTTGCCCTCTTTGTCCAAAGCAATCTCGTCCTTTCCGCCGTTAAGTGCGTACAGCAGACATTTTGCTATGTTCGCCCTTGCTCCGAAAAACTGCATATCTTTGCCCACACGCATGGGGGAAACACAGCACGCAATGGCGTAGTCGTCGCCAAGGTCGGCACGGATGAGTTCGTCCGATTCGTACTGAATGGAAGAAGTTTTGATTGACAGGTCTGCGCAAAACTTTTTGAAGTTCAGCGGCAGTTTCGGCGACCACAAAACCGTGAGGTTCGGTTCGGGTGCAGGTCCCAGATTGTGCAAGGTATTCAGCATACGGTAGGAAGTTTTTGTTACCAACGTGCGTCCGTCAACGCCCATTCCTCCGATAGATTCCGTAACCCATGTGGGGTCGCCGGAAAACAATTCGTTGTACGCTTTCGTGCGCATAAACTTGACTATACGCAATTTCATCACCAACTGGTCGACAAGTTCCTGCGCCTCTTTTTCCGTCAGAAGGTGTCTGTCAATGTCACGCTGAATGTAGATATCCAAAAAAGTAGAGGTGCGTCCGAAGGACATTGCCGCCCCGTTTTGGTCCTTTATTGCTCCAAGGTAGGCAAAGTACAAAAACTGTACCGCCTCGTGTGCGTCTTTGGCAGGTTGGGAAATGTCGTAGCCGTATCCTTGCGCCATCTCTTTCAAAGCATTGAGGGATTTTATCTGTTCGGCAATCTCTTCACGCTCCTTGATGGTGTAAACATTCATTTCATCTTCAAATTGTGCTTTGTCTTTTTCCTTTTGTTCAATCAAAAAGTCCACGCCGTAAAGCGGAAGTCGGCGGTAATCGCCGATAATTCTTCCCCTACCGTAGGAATCGGGCAAACCCGTCAGAATGTGAGCGGTGCGGCAACGTCGCATTTCCGGCGTGTAGGCGTCGAAGACCGCCTGATTGTGCGTCTTGCAGTACTTTTTGAAAATGGTTCGCACGTCGGGGTCTATTTCGTAGCCGTATTCTTTCAAAGCCTGTTCGGCAACTCGAATCCCTCCAAAAGGTTGCAACCCTCTTTTGAAAGGCACGTCTGTTTGCAAGCCGACTATTTTTTCCAGATTTCTGTCTATGTAACCGGGTTTGTGCGACGTTACTTTGGATATTATGTGCGTGTCGGCGTCCAGTACGCCTCCTTTTTGCCTTTCCAATTCCGAAAGGTGGCAAATTTCCTTCCACAAAGCAAGGCTGTTTTCCGTAGGTCCTTGCAAAAAACTGCCGTCCCCCGTGTAAGGTGTGTAATTTTTTTGTATAAAATCTCTCACGTCAATGCAGCCGTCGCTCCATTTGCCCGTGTTGAATCCTTCCCATTGCTTAAACATCGTTACCTCTTTTGCTGTTACCGTTCAATATTCTTTTTGCCAACGCAATTTCTTCCTCTGTTGGCGTGCGCAAGCCTTCAAGTGGGTAGCAAATGCCGAGTTTTCGGTACTTTTCCACCCCAAGCGTATGATACGGAAGCACTTCCGTCTTTTCCACGTTGTGAAGACTGCCTATAAATTCTTCGGTGTCTTCCAGCGTTTTTCTGTCGCTGTTTATCGTGGGCACCAAAACATACCGTATCCACATTTTTTTGCCGCATCTGTCCAAAAATCGTGCAAAACTCAAAATGTTTGCATTGCTTTTGCCCGTAAGGGCAATGTGATTTTTTTCATAGATATGTTTTATGTCCAACAAAAACAAATCCACAACTTCATTAAGACGTAAAAATTTTTCCGTCAGGGCGGCGTCATTGGGGTCAAACACGCTTCCCGACGTGTCCACTGCAACGTGAAATCCGCTTTGCTTAAATTTTGTACACAGTTCTGTCAAAAAATCCATCTGTGCAAGGGGTTCTCCGCCGGAAACGGTAACGCCTCCGTTGCGGTAGTAGTTGCGGTACTTTTCCGCCTGACAAACGATTTCTTCCGCAGTAAGAAGTCTGGCGTTGTCCGTCGTCCAAGTGTCGGGGTTGTGGCAGTACTTGCACCGCATGGGGCAACCCTTCAAAAAAACAACAAAACGTGTGCCGGGGCCGTCCACAGTGCCGAAAGTTTCAAAAGAATGAACAAAACCTTTCACTTCAAACGCCCCCTTTCGACAAAATCAAAGCATTTTTAATTATACTAAATTATTTTGTATAAATCAATAATTTAAAAAAGTACAATACAACTATATTTTTACAATTGATATTTTTTACTACTTAATTATTACTTTTTTATGAAATTTATACAGATGCTTTAGTCTGCGTTATATGCTTTTGTTTGCGTTCTTTCCTGCAAAATGGTTGTCCGTTAGCGTCGTTTGGTATGACTGCACGCTTCAAGTAAGAAAAACTTTTGTTAATATGATTTGTAATTCAATAACGTGAGTTCATATCGTTTGCCTTGAGTGTGAAAATTTGTTGGGTTTGCTGTAGTGCCAAATTTGCGTGCGACAATTTATCAAGCCTTGGTGCGGCGTTTTTCCCGATTGCGTTGTATTGCTTTCAAGTTTAGCAAAAATTCTTTGAACAATAGGGTGCCTTTTAGTTTGCAAGCAGTATCAATTTCCGACAATAATTTTGTAATTGTCACTTTTAATATCTGAGATACAATTTCTGCCAAAAAAGTCCGCCGTAAACAGCGGACATATTTTGCTTATTGAGGTAGTAGCAATCTCAACGCTTCACCTCAAAGTTACGCTGTAAGTAAAAAAAAGTATCGTTCCGACAACATTTTTATTTGTGCGTAAATATGCATTGCACTTTGCAAAATGTAAATATGCGTTTGGGGGAAAGTTCTACGAAAAAAGGTTTGACACAACATGTATCAAACCTTCTTTTTGGTGCTGGCGGTGGGACTTGAACCCACATGTTGTCACCAACATCGGATTTTGAGTCCGACGCGTCTGCCATTCCACCACGCCAGCAGGATAGCTTTATAAATATAGCACAAAACACAATTTTTATCAACGGTTTTACACAACTTTTACCAAAATTTTTTGTAAAAGGAAAAACGCAATGTTTGTATACGATTGCAAAATGAAGTAGTGTGTGCTACAATAATCACGCAACTGTCTACCCGTAGTCTAATTGGATAAAATCATGCCCTCCGACGGCATTGTTTCGGGTTCGAGTCCCGACGGGTAGGCCAATATCGGAGGCTTGACACCAAGTCAACGCCACAAAAAGGACGGTTTTCGCCGTCCTTTTTTTTGTGCCGTTTCCCAAAGTCTGCGCCTCCTTTGGGCGAACTCCGCAGTGAAAGCGAAATAACGTAACGCTCGCAAAATGAGTTTTGCTCGCTACACCGTCCGCATTGAAAGGTGAATTGAAAAACACTGCAATGCGTCCTTACGAGTCCCGACGGGTAGGCCAATATCGGAGGCTTGACATCAAGTCAACGCCACAAAAGGGACGGTTTTCGCCCTCCTTTTTTTGTGCCGTTAGTTCAATTTTGTTTTGTCTTCGTACAACTTTTCGCATCACTTTGCCGTTTCTTTTTGCAAGGCAAAACCCATAAGTCCTTTCAGAAGCAGATTTTCTATGATGTAGGCAAGTTGTTCGTCCGTTTCTCTTTTTTCTGGGTCTTTGCTTATCCAGCAAGACAAAATGCTGTTGAAACCTGCCTGAATAAATTCCACAATGTACGATTTGTCCAAGGTTGTGTCAACTTTTTCGCTTTCCGCCCATTTTTTGATTAAAGTTCCGTTCAGTTCCTCTGTTATTTTTTTTGGCAGTTGTGTGGCAATACCCCTTTCCAGCACGCAAATTTTGTAAATCTGAAGGTTCTTTTCAATAACGTGTATCAGATGCAGCGTTACTTGGTGCAACTCGTCGGGATTGTCCATGGAAACTTCCGTTATGTCTTTTAGTTTTGCCGAAGCCAGCATGTTTTCGCCTATTTCATCTACCAAAGCGTAAATATCCTCGTAGTGCAGGTAAAAGGTAGGTCGGCTTATTTCCGCCAGTGCGCAAATGTCCGATACAGTAATTTTTTGAATCGGTTTGCTTTTAACCAGTTGCAAAAATGCCTCACGTATTACCATTTCCGTGTAGACGGCTCTTCTGTCCTTTTTCATTTCATCACCTAATTTACACAATGTAAAGTAATGTAAAACAACATACAAAAAGGAAAAAATTGACATTTGACAGTTATTTTACAAGTGTATTAAAATTGTATCATAAGAATAAGAATATTGCAACATCAATTTGTTGTAGGCATATTTTGTCTGACGGGAGGAATTATGAGCCATTTTATACAGTTGACGGACGTAAGCAAAGTTTACAGTATGGGCGAAGTTAAGATAAACGCCCTGTCGGAAATGAACTTTTTTATTGAAAAGGGCGAATTTGTTGTGATAGTGGGGCCAAGCGGCGCAGGTAAAACAACAGTACTCAACATTTTGGGAGGCATGGACACCGCAACGTCGGGCGAAGTTGTTGTCGACGGCGAAGTTGTAAGCAATTTGCAGGGCAAAAGTCTTGTGCGTTACCGCCGTGAAGAGGTGGGATTTGTCTTTCAGTTTTACAATCTGATGCAAAATCTCACTGCGCTGGAAAATGTGGAACTTGCCCAGCAAATAAGCAAAAAGCCTCTTTCCGCCGAAGAAGTTCTGGAAGAGGTCGGGCTTTCGGACAGAAAAAACAACTTCCCCTCGCAACTTTCCGGCGGCGAACAACAGCGTGTTGCCATTGCTCGTGCGCTTGCCAAAAACCCAAAACTGTTGCTGTGCGACGAACCCACCGGCGCTTTGGATTACGTCACGGGCAAAGCGGTACTCAAACTTTTGCAACAAACCTGTCGTGAAAGGAAAATGACGGTGATAATAATCACGCACAACAGTGCGCTGACGCCCATGGCGGACAGGGTGATTCGTATTCGCAACGGTCAGGCTGTAAGTTGTGAAGTAAACGCCCACCCCGTGGACGTAGAAAAGATAGAGTGGTAAGGAGTGTGCCATGAGACCGTTGTTGAAGGATTTTTTACGAGGACTTGCCAAGCACAAAGGCAAATTTATCTCGGTGTTTTTCATTATTTTGGTAGGGACGGCGGTTTTTTCCGGGTTACGTTCCAGTGAAGGCGACATGCTTTTGTCTGCCGACAGTTACTACGACCGCACTCATCTGATGGATTTGCGTGTGGTGGGGACATTGGGCATAACGCAACAGGATATTGACGACCTCAACGCTTTGGACGTTGTGGATATTGCCGAAGGTGTGCATTCCCTCGACGTGTTGTGCAGCGGTGAAGATAAAAAGGCTGTCAAACTGATGTCCCTTTCAAACGACGTCAACATTCCCACGCTCACAAGCGGAAGATTGCCCCAAACGTCGGATGAATGTGTGTTGGATTCCTTTTTGCAGGACAAGGGCAACTACAAATTGGGGGACACAATAGCCTTTGTGGATGGCGACGGCAGTTCCGAAACGCTGAATACGCAACTTTCGCAAACGCAGTTTACCGTTGTAGGCTTTTGCAATCTTCCTCAATACATGGACTTAAACCGTGGCACGGGAAATGTCGGAAGCGGAGAAATCGACGGATTTGTGCTTGTTCCCGACAGCGTTTTCACCGTTGCCGCTTTCACCGAGGCACGCATTTTGCTTTCCGACGCCATTCCCCTCGACTGTTTTTCCCAAGATTACGACCGTTTGTGTCAACAGGCTACACAGCAAATAGAAGTGTTGGCGCAAACGGCATGCCAACGGCGGTACGACGAAATTCTGGCGCAGTTCGGCGGATTTTTGCCTCCTTTTGTGCAACTTGAAGTGCCGGAATGGTACATTGTGGGAAGAGAAACGGTGGTTTCCTGCGTCAACTTCGAAAACGACGCACAGCGTATCGGCAATTTGGGAAAATTGTTGCCGATAATTTTCTTTTTGGTGGCTGCATTGGTCAGCCTCACATGTATGACACGTCTTGTGGAAGAGGAACGTGGACAAATCGGCATACTCAAAGCCTTGGGCTGTCAAAACTCAACGGTGCTTTTGAGGTACCTTATGTATGCGCTCATTCCTACTCTCACAGGCTCTTTGGTTGGGGTACTTGCAGGAGAAAAAATATTCCCCCTTGCAATAATGAAGACTTACGCACTGTTGTACGAAGGTCTGGACACCTTCCTGCTTCCCTACAACTGGACGGAAGGCTTGATTGCGGTGTTTGCAGGCGTGCTTTGCACGGGGCTTGCCGCAGTGTTTGCAAGTTACTCGCTGGCGCATGCAAAACCTGCGCAAATAATGCGACCGCAATCACCCAAACCGGGTAAACGTGTGCTTGCCGAGCGTATTCCGTTTTTGTGGAAGAGGTTAAGTTTCAATCAAAAAACTACCGTCCGCAATATGTTTCGCTACAAAAAACGCCTGTTTATGACGGTAATCGGCGTTGCAGGTTGCATGGGACTGGTGCTTGTCGGGTTGGGTTTGCACGATTCAATAACTGTAGTTGCCGACAAACAGTTTGAAGAACTGACTCACTATCAGGCAACGGTGTCGCTTTCCGATTCTCTTTCGGAGCAGCAACGTTCCCAACTTATTGAGGACATAACGCAAACTCAGGGCGTAGATGTTCTCGCTGTGTATCAAAAAGCCGTAGAGGTGCAGGGCAAGGATTCCACCCAAACGGTAACGGTAGTCGTTCCGCAGTCTTTGCAGTCAATAAAAAAGTACTTCACATTCCGCCAACGTACCAACGGCAAAAGCCTGGAATACAGTTCAAGCGGAGTAATGCTCAGCGAAAAAACAGCCAAAACTCTGGGCGTTTCGGTGGGGGATACGGTAACTTTTCAAGACAATTCCCAACGTGTAACGGTGAAGGTAGATGCCGTTTTTGAAAACTACATCGGTCATTACATGTTTTTCTCGCCCACTTTGTACGCCGATATCTTTGGCGGAGAGGCAAATTACAATCAGTTGCTGTTGCGGTATTCCGATACGTCGGATGAATTCCAGACGCAGTTGGGAACGGCACTTTTGTCAAAAAACAACGTCAACGGCGTGGCGTTTGTGTCCACAACGGTGGAGTGGGCAGACGAAACGCTGAAATCTCTCAACTCCATTGTGCTGATTGTGTTGGCGGCGGCTGCGTTGTTGGCATTGGTGGTGCTGTACAACCTCAACAGCATCAACATTGCCGAGCGCAAACGTGAACTTGCAACTCTCAAAGTGTTGGGATTTTACGATTCGGAAGTCGCTGCCAATGTGTTCAGAGAAAACGTAATCCTCACGGTAATAGGCATTGTCTTCGGCATCGGTTTGGGCGTGATTCTGCACAGTTACGTGATACAGTCCATCGAAGTGGACCTAATCATGTTCAGCAGAAACATTATTTGGAGCAGTTACCTTCTGGGAGCGGCAATAACCTTGGCGTTTTCCGCAATAATCAATTTGGTAATGTATCCTGCGTTGAAAAAAATAGATATGATAGAATCTCTCAAAAGCGTGGAATAAACATTTTGAAAGTAAAATTTTGGCGTGTATTCCGTCAAAATGTGCCTTTGTCGCTTAAATACGGCGGTTCATTGAGCATGGAAAACATCGTTGCGACATTCCTGCAAAACTTGTCGGGCACAGTCAAAACTGCCCAAAATTATAAAGTAAACAAAACAAAATACCGTGCAAAAACACGGTTTTTTTGTTGAAAAATTTGGTTGTAAAAAGCCGTTGTACACAAACTTCAAAAACTTTACGCAAACAGCGGAAAGTTTAGGAAAACAACTGCGTGTACATCGCCTGTAACTTTACAGTTAAAGTAAAGCAATCAAAATCGGCAAAACCGTCGCTATTTGCAGTAAAATTTCGATGCACGCCACAACGGCAATTTGGCGTTGGAGTGAGCATTGTCTAAGGTGCTTTTGGTTTATTCGTTTTGCGCCTTGTCCCAACGTGTATTTTTCAAATTACCGTGCGCAACGTCCCCAAAGGCACAATGACTGTCAGACACACAAAAGCGGTGCGTTTGTGCCAATGTTCCTTTTGCAGATTATTGCTGTTGCTGTGGTGCAACAACTGCCTGTTGCTGTTTGGATTCCTGAAATTTCAGTATGGCAGTAACTACAAACAGCACAAACCCTACGCAAGCCGAAATAAGACTTGGCAAAAACTGAATGTAGGAGGTTGCTCCCATGGCAACGGTAAACAAAGTTATCACGAAAATAAATACGGCGGAAACAATCTGCCAGGCGGCGTACGCCTTCTTTTTACCCTTTGCGATCAGTCGTCTGCTGCGCAAAGCACCTATCAAAATCACAACGGAAAAAATCAACAGCAAACACCCCAACAAAGACAGGACGATGGCAATCACCGACACGGCAATAGCCGATGAAAAGGCAATTCCCAATGCGCCTGCCACGGATTGCTGCGGATTTTCATTTATGATTTTAACGGCTATCGGTGGGAAAATGGCAATGGAGTAAATTATGAAGTAGATTGTTGACAAAATAAACAGTATTGCACCTACCGTGTCCAATGCAAAACAAACCTTTTGTCGTTTCACAGTTTATCACCTCCGTTCACAAAGTCATTGTATCAAATTTGTTTTCAAAAATCAATATGCAATTTCAAAGAAGTGTTTTTTCGTTATTGAAAAGGGCATTTCCCTTTTTTGTAAAAACTACGTCAGCCTGTTTGTTGTAAGGCTAATGTTACTGTAAAATCCACTGTTGTGAATATGTGCAATTTGTAACGTAATATGTTTGAAAACGTGCATTGCAGGTTTTCAACATTTTTTCAAACGGTACCTTAAAAGTTGCAAAGTACAGTTTTTTTACCTACGGTAGCAAAAACCTTGCACAAACGGTATTGTTCCCTAACTACGTCAGCCTGTTTATTGTAAAGCGAATGTTGTTGCAAAAATCCTCTATTGTGAATGTGTGCAACCAGTAACGCAATATGTTTGAAAACGTGTATTGCAGGTGTTCAACATTTTTTCAAACGGTGTCCTAAAAGTTGCAAAGTACAGTTTTTTACCTACGGTAGCAAAAATCTTGCACAAACGGTATTGTTCCCTAACTGCCGTCAGCCTGTTTATTGTAAAGCGAATGTGACTGAAAAAACCGCCGTTGTGAACAGGTGTAATTTGCAACGGACATGTTTGAAAACGTGTATTGCAGGTGTTCAACATTTTTTCAAACGGTACCTAAAAAGTTGCAAAGTACAGTTTTTTACCTACGGTAGCAAAAATCTTGCACAAATGGTATTGTTCCCTAACTGCCGTCAGCCTATTTATTGTAAAGCGAATGTTGCTGCAAAATCCACTGTTGTGAATGTGTGCAACCTGTAACGCAATATGTTTTAAAACGTGTATTGCAGGTGTCAACATTTTTTCAAACGGTGTCCTAAAAGTTGCAACGTACAGTTTTCTTACCTACGGTAGCAAAAACATTGCACAAACTCTAGTGTAAAAAACTGCCTGTGTGTTGCAAGCAGTTTTTATCTACGCCAGAATGGCGCTGTCGTTTACGGTTGTCCCGCTGTTTTCAAACATTCTCAACAGGTCTTCGACGGTCAGTTTTTCTTTTTCTGCGCCGCTGATGTCGGCAATAATTTTGCCCTCATTCATCATTATCAGTCTGTTTCCGTGTGCAATGGCGTCCTTCATGTTGTGAGTAATCATTATTGTCGTCAAATTCTTTTCCGAAACGATTCTGTCGGTAATCTCCAAAACTTTTGCCGCAGTTTTGGGGTCGAGAGCGGCGGTGTGCTCATCCAAAAGAAGCAGTTTGGGTTTTTGCAAAGTTGCCATAAGCAACGTCAACGCCTGCCTTTGTCCGCCGGAAAGCAATCCAACTTTGCTTGTAAGACGGTTTTCCAATCCCAAATCAAGTTGGGCGAGAAGCGTTTGGTAGTTTGCCTTTTCCTGCTTTTTCATTCCCCACCGCAGCGTGCGTCTTTTGCCTCTGCGGTTGGCAATAGCAAGGTTTTCGGCAATTTCCATTTCCCCTGCCGTGCCCATCATTGGGTCCTGAAACACTCTTCCCAAAAATTTGGCTCTTTTGTAGTCCGCCATGTTTGTTATGTTTATTCCGTCAAGCAAAATTTTGCCTGCGTCGATGTTCCACGCTCCGCAAATGGCATTGAGCAGAGTGCTTTTTCCTGCGCCGTTTCCGCCAATCACCGTGACGAAATCGCCTTCCTTCAAAGTGAGATTTATGTGGTCCAACGCTATTTTTTCGTTTATTGTGTTTTTGTTGAATGTTTTGCTCAGGTTGCTAATTTCCAGCATTTTGTGTCGCCTCCTTCTTGATGCGGCTTTTTGCCGTGATTTTTTCTTTAAGGTGCGGTATCGTGAGGAACAAAGCAACAACAAGTGCTGTAAGCAGTTTCAGGTCGTTTGTGTCCAGTCCGAGTTGCAACACCACCTGAATTACAAGGTAGTAAATCACTGCCCCCAACACAACCGCCAAAAGGCGCAGTGCAAAATTGCGGAAAATCTTGCTGAAAATCACCTCTCCGATTATTACTGCCGCAAGCCCGATAACTATTGCGCCACGTCCCATGTTGACGTCGGCAAACCCCTGAAATTGGGAAAGCAATGCTCCGCTCAAAGCCACAAGACCGTTGGAAAGCATAAGCCCCAACACAATGTTTCTGTTGGCGTTTATGCCTTGCGACTTTGCCATGTTTATGTTACATCCCGTTGCACGCAACGCACTGCCCGTTTCCGTGCCGAAAAACCAGTACAAAAGGGCAATCAGTACAGCCAGAAACAACAAAACTACGGGAATGGGATTTTGTACCGACAACATTTTGACGTAGCGTGCCGAAAGAACAAGTTGGTACTTATCCACGCTTACGGACAGGTTTGCCGCCCTGTCCATAACACGCAAATTGACGGAATAAAGAGCCAACTGCGTAAGTATTCCCGCCAAAATCACGGGAATGCCGCAAGTGGTGTGCAGAAAGCCGGTAATCAGTCCTGCAAGCAGTCCGGCAACAATTGCTACCGCCACAGCGAGATAGGCGTTGCAACCTGCACGGATAAGCGTTACGCACACTGCGCCGCCAAGGGCAAGGGTGCCGTCCACGGTAAGGTCGGCAACACCCAAAATGCGATAGGTAATAAAAACTCCCACAGCCATTATTCCCCAAATAAGTCCTTGTGCCAAAGCACTTGGCAGGGAATTTGCCAGATCCACGAAAAATGACATTGTAAACCTCAAAAAGCGTTATTCATTATCACGGTTGCCCGTTACATGGCTTCGTATCCGTCGGGAACGGTAATGCCGAGTTGACGGCAGTTTTCGGCATTGTACAGTTTTGTAACTTCGGGGGCAAACTGAATGGGCATTTCACGGATGTCCTTTTCGCCCAAAAGCACCTGCGCCGCCATGAGCCCTGTTTGGTAGCCGATGTCGTAGTAACTTATGGAAAGCGTAGCAACGCCGCATCCCTGACAAATTCCCGATTCGCCTGCAATTACAGGCACTTTTTCCGCAAGCACAACGTTGGCAATAGCTTCGGTGTTGGAAGCGCAAGTGTTGTCGGTGGGGATGTAAATAACGTCGGAGTAGTCGCAGGCGAGTTGCGCCACGCTGTTAACTTCGTTGGTGTCCGCAAAGGAAAATTCCCTTGTTTCAATACCTTTTTCGGCAAGATACTTTTGCATTTCCGTAGATTGGTACTTGCTGTTTGGCTCGCCCGAGCAGTACAGTATGCCAACTTTTTGGGTATCGGGGAACATTTCCACAATCATGTCCGCTTGTTGGTCAAGAGGGGCAAGGTCGCTTGTGCCGGAAATGTTGTTTCCCACAGTCCCCGTCCAGTTGTCAATTTCCAATGCCGTTGCGTAGTCGGTAATGGAAGTACCCAACACGGGAATGGAGGCGGTTGCCGCCGCAGCAGCCTGCAACGGACTTGTGGCGTTTGCAAGAATCAGGTCGACGTCTTTTGCCACAAAACCGGAAACTATGGTTGTGCAAATGGTGGGTTCGTTGGAAGCGTTTTGTTCGTCAAATTCCACCGTTCTGCCCTTTTCTGCAAGAGCCGTTTGCAATGCTTCTTTGAAACCTCTTGTGGCTTCGTCCAAAGCGGCGTGTTGCGTAAGTTGGCAGATACCCACAACGTAATGTTCCTTGTCGGGGTTCACCTTTATTTCCCCTGTTTCGCAGGCAACAAGACCCACGCACATTATTATTGCCAGTAAAAGACAAGTTAAGGTAGCAACAATTTTTTTCATAGTTTTTCCTCCCTATTCAAGGCGAATTGTATCGCCTGAAATAACTTTGTTTTTGCCGTTTGCCTGCTTTTGGTACAAATATTGCAATACGGTAGTGTTTTTTTTGTCCCTCATTAAATTTACGTCTATTATTGACCGACAGATGAGGCAAAGCCTGTTTTACACTGTTATTCCACCTGTGCCTGTTGCGCTGTCGTAAGTCACGCAAAACAACAAATGACATTTCCGTGTGTGTACATTTTGAAGCGGGGCATTTTGAAGCGGTGGCAGTTTAGGCGGTTGCGTCAAAATTTTTGTGCAAGTATCCGGGAATTTTCACACGCAGTGAAGTTTGTCGGTATTCTTTCAACGTCGCCTGTCTGTGTTTTGACCGTCAGTCGCCAGGACACTGCACTCAACAGACTTAAACCCTGAAAAATGTAACAAAAAAACTCTTCCGATTACCGAAAGAGTTTTGTTTGTAAAAATATAAAGGTGTACTTTTTACCAACTAAATTCCATCAGCAATCGCTACATTACGTTTCGTAAAGTAGTAAAAGTAAAAGTATGCCGATGCAAATACGAAGTTGGTCATGGTAGTTTCCTTGTTTCTTTTTTTGCATTATAAAGGCTTGTCGTGCAAGTTGTCAACAATTTTTCTGTAATTTTCCGCAAAATTTGCAAAATTGCCTTTCATTTGTGGCAAATGCACCTATTCGGACATTAAAACGTCGAAAAATATTTTTTTTATTGCCGTGGTGAAGTTTTTTGTACCGAAGTTACATTCCGTCGTATCGTGGATTGCCCTTCTTGTTCGCCGTCGGTTTTCACAGGCGTTGCCAAAGGCTTTGTATTGTGCCTGAATTACGATTTGGCCGTTAAAAGCGTGTGGCGGTGCAAAAATTGCTATTTGTCCTCTATGAGAGGGGAGGACATTTCCTGCAATGTTGTTCCGTATTTAGCACCGTATTTGAGCCAGTATTTTTTTGCTTGCCTGATAAATGCCCTTTGCGAAAGGGGCATGGTTACGCTGTATTCGGCGCATTTGCCTGTCGTTACGCTGCGTGCAAACCGTCGCATCGCTATTTTAACCGATATGCGAAAAATTGTATTGAGAATTGCTTCTCCGCCGCCTATTTTAAGAGAGCAGCAAAACATGTAACCGTTTTGCAAACAAAACAGTTTCAGCTGTTCTATTGCAGTTTCGTTTTGCGAGTATTCCGGAAATCCGCAGTTTACAACTGCCGAAACTTGCAATTTGTTTTGCGACGGTTTTTCTTGCAGTTTTTTCAGAAAGGTTACCAGCGTTGTGGGAATGCTGTCGGCATAAAGGGGGAAAATAAGCACTAAATGTTGACAATTTTGTGCATCGGTTGCAAGTTTGTCAATGTCTGTGCGAATAACTTCTCTGTACAAACAATCCTTGCAGCAGTTGCCGAAAAGTTCCGCAAGTTTTTTGGAATTTGATTTTGGAGCCCGTGGGCTGGCATTCACAATCAAGATTTTTTCCATTTTTCCAACTCCTTGTTCACAATTTCCTCCAGGTCCTTTTCCTGTGCGAAAATCACCTCAAAACGGGAAAAATTCATATTCTTGGCATTGCGTGCAACGATTTTTTCAAACAGTCGTTTTCCCTCGTCGCCGATATTGCCGTATGCAACAATTTTGGCATTTTTTGCAGTAACGGCTCTTTGCAAATGGTGCGTTTCTCCGTCCACTATGCGTATAAACGCCTGTTGAATGGGTATCGCCCTTTCCAGCATGCGTTTCATTACAACGTCGTAGCCTCCGTATATTATTTTGCTTACGTAAATGACGTTGTCGCTTTTGGCAATGATGGGGTAAACTTTGACGGCATCGTCTCGCAGTACGCATTTGCCCGGCGTTTTTACCCAACATCCAAAACATCCGATACAGTTGGCAATTTTCATCGAAGCCAGATTGAAATACGCAACATCATCGCTCAACGGTGCAAGATTAAGTTGTTTGTCGCTCAAAATAAGTTTCATTTTTGACGGTATTCCTAAAAATTTGTTGTAAAAAAGTTTGCACTTTTTTGATTTCTTTTATTCCTTAATCCCTGCACACGTCATTACGTACTGCAATTTTTTGCGCTTTTTTACGGGTGCAATATGCGACTTTGTTACGCCGTTGTACAAAGTGTACAAGTTAGCGCATGTTGTGCCTGTTGCGCCGATAGCCACAGGCGAGGCTTTGCAAGTTTTCCCAAGTATCATACAGCGCAAATGCATTAATGACAGCAAAAGTTGTTTCAACGTGAAAAAATACAAGTTGCGAATGGTGATTGTTTTCTAAAAGCGAAGAACCTTTTTGTTTGTAGGGCAGAGTGGTGCAAACCTGCTTAGGTGTTGTGGCGAAATACACATTATTTTTGCGAAAATAAAAGTTGTCCGTTCGGCACGGACGTTTGTTGCTGTGCAGAAAAATTGTTGCGTTGTTTTGCACTCAAGTTAGCGGAACATAAAGGCGACGCACGCACACGGAGCAACAAAAAAGGCGTGCGTCTTTGCACGTCTTTTGGGTGCGACATTAACGCAGTCGCCACATGTGGTGGACAAATAGTAACGTAAAACGAATAATTTATATTCCACATAAAAAAATTTAATCAAAAATTTCACTTCGTTCACAAAATTCTTCATTAATTTTGATAACAATGATAACATATAACATAAGCAGAGTATAATAGTTCATCTTATGTAATTCATCATCACTTCCTTTTTTTCGTTGTGTTCCGTGAAGGTACTTGTTTCTTAAGTCGAAGCCATTTGCAAAATCTGATTTGTTTAAATAATAATTAAAATAATCACTTTCTTGATTTGATAATAATTTGTTGCTAAAGTATATCCAGCCTTTTTGTTCCATTTCTTCAAGCAACTTTATCATATTACGTTTTTTATAATATATTGTTGAAGAAAATCCATTATAAAATAAATCACGTAAAATAAGAACAGTCCCAATATTTACAAACTGTAAAAAACCTTGTTCGTCAATGCTTACAATTTTTTTATCAATCAAATACTGAATTGATTGTTTTTGATATTCTTCATATTCAGAAATATTTACCACATCTTCACGCATTAAAGAGAATAAATTTGTATAATCCTTTAGTTTTTCACGTTTAGATAAATAAGATAACATTGTTTGGTCTGAAAACAACAAATTCATACAACCGACACATTCACCATCGTTTGCATAAAAATATTTTTTCGGTTGAAAACTTTGAATTGATTTTATTTCAACAGGTTTTGATGAATTTTCTATTATGTTATGTTTAACTGCACCATATTTCACATAGGAATCAAACTGCTTAAATAGACTTTCCATTTCACTACAGAGAGTACGACATTTTTCCAAATACGTACTGCCTGCTGATGGTAAATTTGCAATAAAATCTTTAGTGTCAAATTCATCTTCTAGATACTCATCAAAAAACCATTGTAAAACGTCCTCAACTCTAATATTGTGTTTTGACTTTAAATATTCACAATAACTTGCCATCTGAATAATCGCAAAGTTGTTTAATAATGAAAACGTATGATTAGATGAATAATGTTTGATATAATCGCTTGATGAAAAGATTCTTTCAAAAACCCCTGTTTGATTAGGTTTACTTACGTTAGCAATACGCATTTGCATATCAACTAAAGAAAATATATAAATAAAATTATTAAGCAAAGTTGGGTAATCAAGATTTTCTTCTATCCATTTTTCGCTTATTGTACAACTTAATATGTAATTTTTATATTCGGCAACAACAGGTTCTTTTTGTGTTGCAGAATAAGCCACTTGAAGTGTTGTTTCTAAATGCACACCTTTGTTTTCTCTAAAAAAAGCGGCTACTAATTCATCGTGTTTTTCTATTGCCTTTGTTCGAGTATCATCTGATAATTGAAAATCCGGTAAAATCGGCATACGAGCAAACAACTCTAATGTATTAATGTGCGCTATATCTGATTCGATATATTTTTGAACAAGTTCTTCTTTTTTTGCATGAGTTAAAGAAATGGGAAGAAAAATTTTTCTATCCTTTGATTTTCGCAAATATTTTGAAATTAAAATATCCACATAATTAGGATTTTTTATAATTTCTTCCGTAAGTTCGTTATCAAATTTATTCACTAATGATTTATGAGCAAGGATTACAAGTAAATGAAATTTTGACAATAATTTTTTAAATGTTTCATTTGAGATTCTATTATATACTTTATATTTTGCTACAATACTCCAAAAATCCTCATCATATTGCCCATATAAATCTTGCGTTAATGATTCTACATTGTTGTCACATATTTTTGCAACATAAGCACCAATGATTTTATTAATTTTACATCTATGTTCTTCGTCAAAAAATTTTTTATCTTCCTCTGGAAAATTCTTAGGGAATAAACTATTTTCCGCGTACCTATCGATATTGTATAATTCAATAATATCATTTAGAGTGTATACATCAATATTTTCGTCTAATTCTTTCAAAACTTCAATAGACTTATTTGCCATATATCCATAAATTAAATCTGACGTACTATAAAATTTTACTCTATCCTTTTCCATTTTTAACCTTATTAATCATTAGTTAGTTTTCCTATACACAAACACATACTCGTGGGCGAGGAGTAGAAAGTTAAACTTTATGCTGTTTGTTTTCCAATAACCCGTTGCTTTGCAGTTGTGTTGTTCTTTAATTATAATTTCTTTCGTCTTGAAGCCTGCCATTTCAAAAATACGCATTGTTTCAAAAGCAAGTGGCTGAACCATGCCTTTTTTACGCGTATCACCCATAAGGATAGCACAGAATTTATCCTTTTTCAGCACACGATATAATTCGTCAGCCACTTTTCCCATTTCAAACAAAAATTCTTTTGTCTTTAAGAGCGAAAGATCGCCGTCAATGTTTTCGCTATAATGAATAATATCTGCATAGGGCGGATGAGCGCAGATAAGGTCAACGGAATTGTTATCAAGCGGCAATTTTCTTACATCCGCCACGTTAATTTGAGTGGTAGCAGTGGTATCAAACTCAAATTCGCATTTTTTGCGACTTAATTCGACTGCTTCGGGATTGATATCAAAACCGATAAAATTTCTATTTGTAAGTTTAGCCTCGACAGCGGTTGTCCCGCCACCTACAAAAGGATCTAAAACGGTATCGCCTTCCGTCGAATAACGCAAAATTAAATTGCGCGGTATATACGGCGACCAATTACCGCGATATTTGGCGTCGTGCGTTGCCCATTTACCGCGATCGGGAAATGCCCATACCGTATTTGTTTCCAGTTCAAATTTTTCGGGTTGCAAAGGAATTTTTTTCGCCATATCAATCAAACAATCTTTCGATTATGCCGTTTTCCAAATCAGCAATACAGTACATATTATCTAAAACGTCAAAGGTTTCTTCCAAATTGTGGCGAGCAGATTTCCAACCGTCAGCTCCATCCGTAAACCACACGAAAGCAAAGCCGTCAATTTCTTTTGCCTCTAAAGCGATCGTTTTGTAACTGCGCGCGGTTTCGTTAAGTTTTGAACCTCCGCCTGTATAAAAATTTGTTTCTATTGCATATATTGTTTTGCCTTTCTTAACAACAAAATCAAAACGTTTTTCGGCTTTACCTTGATTAGAAATGCCTGATAAATCAATATCCCATTTCCTCTCGATCGCAGACAGCTTCATTTCCTTAAAATATGTCTCGCCTTTAATAAGACCTGCTTTAATAAGATAATCTTCCACAAGATTTTCCATTAAATGACCGCCACGATTTTTACGTCCGTTACTATCAAGTCCAACTTCAACGCCCGTAACATAATCGACAAGATTATTTATAACGTGACTTGCAATTAAATCAAACAAACCTGTTTTTTGCATAAACATTATGTATTCTTTCGTGGTGTAGTTAGGTTTGTTAAAGTTAAAAAGATATTCGCCGTCTCCGTCAATAACGTAAATTTCACGGCCGCGAACGGCAAGTAAAATGGGAATACACTTCAACACTTGCGGATAATCGTTTATCAGTTTATTAAAATCGTGTTCTATATTTTTCGATCCGATAAGTGAGTTAAGTATATTCAATTCAACTTTTATATTTTCGATATTGCCATAAACTTTTTCAAAATCGACATAATAACCGTAATCGCAAATGCTTGATTTGAAAGTTTTAAGCCATTCATTAAAATTTCTTTTCATATAATTCTTCTCCTTAATTGCATATAAGTAATTCATTTATTTTCCCGCGACTGTCGGCTTTACTGTTAATCATACGAGTTGCTGATACACGCTTAATTTGATATGCCTTATAGAGTTCATCGAAAAATGCATCGTCTGGATTGACGTTTTTCGGATCGGAATTGCTTAAAACTATTTTTGCGCCGCTTGCATTTATTTCGTCTATAAATCTTGCAAGCCTAATTTGTTCATCGTCGTCAAATACGTCGGAATTATAGGAAGTAAACGCTGATGTTTCAGAAATAGGGCGATACGGAGGATCGAGATACACAAACGTATCTTGATCAATAAACGATTTTGACAGTGAATAGTCGCCACATACGATAGTAACGTTTTGCAATGCTTCGTGTATATTACGCAAATTTTCTTCGTCGCAAATAGTCGGATTTTTATACGCCCCCATAGGAACGTTAAATTGTCCTTTCCTGTTTACGCGATAAAGCCCGTTAAAGCAAGTTTTATTTAGGAAAATAAATTGAGCTGCTTTCTCTGTTGCGGTTTCTGCAGTCAAGGTTGTTGAGTTAAATTTCTCGCGGATAGTATAGTAAAAATATTTTCTGCCGTTTTCATCCATAGGTAAAAATAGCATTTGCATTTCGTTAAGTTTTGCAATCAAATTATCTACGTCATTTTTTACGGCTTGATATGCGTTTATAAGTTCGGCATTTATATCACTGATATACAATTCTTCGAAATCGTATTTTGAAAATAAGCTGAAAAACAATGCGCCACCGCCTACCATAGGTTCGGCATATTTTGTTAAATTTTTTTCGCCGTCCGAAGGGAGCATTTTTTCGATTTGCTCAACAAGTTGACTTTTCCCGCCCACCCACTTTACAAACGGTTTAAGCGTAATACTTTTTGATTTTTCATAACGAACGGTCCTTTTATCAATCGGTTTTTCGGCGGTTGAAGGAATAATCCACATATTACCAACCATCATTGCGCCATAGATGCGATTCTCTGAACATAAAATAGCCACACGCCTTTGTGAGATATTCCATTTTTTTGCAGCTTCTTTAGCCGAAATATAGCTTAGCATATCCTTGCTCCTTGGAATTTTCTGTTTCTATTATATTCTAAAACGCGAATAATAGCAAGCGATTTCTTGTTGGTAAATTAAAACTGCCAATGTGTTTTTTGCGTTTTGGCACTGCGGCGGGTGCTTGAATAAACGAGCGGCTCGGCTGCGCCTCGATGTTCAATCACACGCCATAGACAAACGACGGATTAAAAACGGAACTTAAATTCAAAGGCAACAGGTGTGCGAGTAATAAAAAAGAGTTGCACATCTTGCAACTCTTTTCTTTTGCGACCTTAACGCAGTCGCCGCATGTGGTGGAGCTAAGGGGATTCGTCCCGCTTGGCGGGTAAGCGAAACGCAGTGGAGCGCTACGTCATTTCGTACTCACGTTAGCGGAACATAAAGGCGACGCACGCACACGGAGCAACAAAAAAGGCGTGCGTCTTTGCACGTCTTTTGGGTGCGACCTTAACGCAGTCGCCGCATGTGGTGGAGCTAAGGGGATTCGAACCCCTGACCTTTTGAATGCCATTCAAACGCGCTACCAACTGCGCCATAACCCCAAATTTGCAGTGTGAACACAAATCATTTGTGCTTGCACATTATAAAACAAAAACCACCGTTTGTCAACATTGTAGCGATAAAATTTGTATGGAATAACGGTATTGCAGTTATTTTTTACTTTGCCCGTTGTGAAAAACACAAAATGTGTAAATATCTGCCCTAAAAAAGCATTTTTCGGAACTTGCAACAACGTTGTAAAATGCAAGCGACAAATTGCGGATAAACACGCATCGGAATGTCTGATTTTCTTCAATCGGAAATTTGCTGTGAGAAATGTGGTGTCGGTAATTTTTCGGCATTGGCGCAACAATGTTTCACTCGGTGCATTCGGTGGAGATAACGGGGCGTGAGGAGCGTAGCGACGGAATAGGGATTGAGAAACAATCCCGTCACATATTATATTCTGCATTTGTTGAAGCATTAAAAAGGCAAAACATTGCCTTGAATTTGCGAAAACAAATGCACAAGTATCCGTGACCTATGCGTTGCGTGCGAGGAGCGAAGCGACGACACCTAGCGATTTTCTTGAAATCGCGTACTAGCGAGCGTGGCGATGCGTGAGCAACGAAAAAGGCTTGGAACAAGTCCAAGCCACCATTATGGTGGAGATAACGGGATTCGTCTCCGCATGGCGGAGTAAGCGAAACGCAGTGGGGCGCTACGTCATTTCGTACTCACGTTAGCGGAACTTTAAGGCGACGCACGCAAACGGAGCAACAAAAAAGGCGTGCGTCTTTGCACGTCTTTTGGGTGCGACCTTAACGAAGTCGCCGCTTATGGTGGAACTGAAAGCCGCAAAAACGCACACAGTATTATATCAGATAAACAGAACTGAATACTATTGCCAAGTCGATTTACCGCTTTCGGACTATCCGCTATACGGTAAACAATTAGTCGCAAGCCGGGGCTAAGGCCTTGCCGCTGGCTTGCTCCATGCAAACGGCTGTCATTGCGTCTTTATGGATCCGCTTTGACAGCCGTTATATAATTGAACCCTTCTAAAAATGGATTATTTTTATTTTGCCTCTTGAAAAATATTGTTTTATATGTTATAATCTATAAAAAAGGAGTAAGAAAATGGCTAACAAAAGAATCTTTGTGAGTTTTCCTGAACAAGATGAAAATTTGCGTGACCTTCTTGTAGGTCAATCAAAAAATACAAATTCCCCATTTGATTTTACAGATATGTCTGTTCATAAACCTTGGGATAATGCTTGGAAAACTAAATGTCGCATAAAAATAAAGAGTTGTGATGGTTTAATTGCAATCATTACGCCAAACACATTAAACGCAGATGGACAAATATGGGAGATTAATTGCGCTGATGAGGAAGATGTTCCTATCCTTTGCATCAAAACTTCAGAATATATTCCAGGAGATAAAACAAAAGCAAAAATAGGAAATAGAAGGAAATTTAATTGGGATTGGGATACGATAAAAAACTTTATAGAAGGACTATAATATGAAAAAGAAAGCCTATATATGCTTTGACTATGATAACGATTTTGAACTGAAAGAATGTCTGGTTGGTCAAGCAAAGAATCCTGATTCTCCTTTTTCTATTTCGGATGTATCTATCAAGCAAGAAATTCAAACAAATTGGAAATTTTATGCTCGACAGAAAATACGAAATGCTGATATTATTATCGTATTATGCGGCAAACATACTAATACGGCTAAGGGGGTTGCCGCAGAACTTAGTATAACACAGGAAGAAAGGAAACCTTGCTTTCTGCTCTGTGGGCGCAGCGATGGGAATGTAACAAAGCCTATCAATGCGCGTACCTCTGATAAAATTTATAAATGGACATGGGATAACTTGAAAATTCTTGTTGGAGGAGGACGTTAAAAGTGGGGAATAGAAAAGCTCTTGTAGTAGGTATTGATGACTATTCAGCCGTTCCTTTGCATGGTTGTGTTAATGATGCTGAAGATGTTGCCGCTTTGCTGTCTCGTAATGATGACAGGAGTATTAATTTTTCTGTTCAACTTAGGACATCAAAAACGGATGAAATTAATAAACCGGCTTTAAAAAAATGGATAAGCGATTGCTTTGCGGGTGATGATGAAATAGCTTTGTTTTATTTCTCAGGACATGGTCAGATTGATGCCTGTGGTGGTTATATAGTAACGCCTGATTATGCCCCTATGGACTGGGGAATCTCTATGCAAGATATTTTAAATTATGCAAACAACTCAAAATGTCAAAATAAAATTATAATTCTTGATTGCTGTCATGCTGGATCTGTGGGAGCTATAAATACATTAGGACAACAAACAGCAATCATAAATGAAGGTGTTACAATATTAACAGCAAGTAGTTTTGATGAGGCCGCCGCTGAAATAAATGGTCATGGTGTATTTACAGAATTATTGACCGAGGCGTTAAAAGGGGGTGCGGCGGATATTACAGGTAATATTTCACCTGGCAGTATTTATGCTTATATTGATAGAGCACTAGGGCCGTGGGAACAACGTCCAGTTTTTAAAACAAATGTAAAACGTTTCATTTCTTTAAGAACCGTTATAGCTCCTATTGATATAAATATCGTCAGAAGAATTACAGATTACTTTGATGAACCAACAACAAAACTTCCGCTTAACCCGTCATATGAACCAACAAATAATACTAAAACAGAACATAAAGTTATTGAACCTTATTCTATTGAAAAGAATGTAGCCATTTTTTCAGATTTACAAAAACTAGAAAGTGTTGGATTAGTTGTTCCAGATGGAACTCCTCATATGTATTATGCCGCTATGGAATCAAAAGCTTGTAAGCTTACTTCCGTTGGTCAACATTATTGGAGATTGGTTAAAGAAAATAGAATTTAACCTTTAATTAACGTTGCATTTACAAATTAATTTATCATTTTGTTGTGATAGGGCTGTCATTGCGTCTTTATAGATCCGCTTTGACAGCCGTTTTGCTTGTTCTTTA
>ERZ1090865.258-NODE-258-length-32832-cov-12.296244_pt1 | contig 32832 bp, 26 predicted proteins | sample MGYA00478478_ERZ1090865 | MGnify/ENA primary metagenome ERZ1090865 (study PRJEB33644, sample SAMEA5815715) | chicken gut metagenome | biome: Chicken; feature: Gastrointestinal Tract; material: Caecum | place: Ireland | collected 2019-01-01 | study: A study of the... | reverse complement strand
CGCTCCGCAATGACTACGGTATGATCTCTGATCTGGCGCATGAAGAAGCGGAGCCGATCTATATCACCAAAAACGGCGAAGGCGATTTGGTGGTGATGAGCATTGAGGCGTTTGAACAGCGGGAGGAAACCCTGAAGCTTCGGGCCAAGCTGGAAGCTGCGGATCAAGCCCGGCTTTCCGGTGCGCCTGCCTACACGCTGGAAGAGTCCAGAAAACGGTTGGAGGCGATTTACCAACGTGGCTGAACTGGTTATTCTGGAACCCGCACAGCGGGAGCTGGAGGAAATTGCCCAACTCCATATGAACCTGGTGGGGCCAAACTCCGCCCACAAGATCACCGACCTCATTTTGGATACGCTTTCCCGGCTGGAGATGTTCCCGCTGTCCGGCCATATTCCGCAGGACAAGGAACTTCGTAACGGCGGCTACCGCCTGGTGATTGCCGGGAAATATATCTGTGTTTACCGGTTGATTGCGGATACGGTGTTTGTTTACCACATCGCGCACGGTGCCAGCAACTACCCAACGACATTCAAGCGACTGCTGAAAGAAGAAAAGCAATGACCTGTTTTTAGAGACTATTACAAAAGCCGGGTATTTATGGACTCCAATCCCTGAGTCGGAAAATTCTTTTCGGCACGGAGCGCCCCTGCCGTATTTTGCATATAAGCAAGCAGCCGATTGATTCATCAAAAATCAATAACTTTTGGCCTCAGCAAGAAGAACAAGTCGATTGTGTTTTATAAACGCTGTATGTGTTGAACCCCATCAATTGTTTTAGACGTCAGGCTCGATCCGCGGGCTCACTGTCGGCGAGAGCTTACACCGGCGCCTCTCCCAGCATCCACTTCAGGACATTCTTTTTCTCAATGCCATCGTAGTTCATCTCTCCGAATGCCTCGTCCAGGGTCAGCAGGTATTTGGGGTAATTGTCTCGGATCTGGCGCAGCGGGGCCAGCTCTCGTGCCAATACCTGTTCATCCAGCGTGGTCTGTGCCACTTGATAATAAACCGGCAGGCCGTCTTGAACGGCGACAAAGTCCACCTCACCGTCGGCGCCGTATTGCCCCACATAGACTTCGGGGTAACGACGTTTCAGTTCAAGGTACACGACGTTTTCAAGGGTATGGCCGATGTCACTGTCGCGGCTGCGCACCAGCAGGCTGCGCAGGGCCACGTCGCAGAGGTAGTATTTGCTCATGGAAGCCAGCAGTTTTTTGCCTTTGATGTTGTAGCGGCGTGCCTCGTAAAACAGCAGGCTATCGGTCAGGCCACGCAGATAGCGGTCCACCGTTTTGGGGTCGATCTTGCGCCCCTGGGAGGTCATCGCGTTGGCGATCGTAGAGGGAGAGGTCCGGTTGCCGATGTTGTGCATGACAAAGCGGGTGATCGCTTCCAGCATATTGACGTCTGCCACCTTCAACCGCCTGACGATGTCATGGAGCAGAATGGTATTGTAGATGCTGTACATATACTCGCGGGCTTCCTGCTCCCCATAGTCGTATCGAAGAACATACGGGAAGGAACCAACGCGGAGATACCGCTCGAATTTCTCGTTCAACGACAGGCTGTTTTCTTCCAGGCCGGTACAGAACTCGCGGAAGGAAAGCGGCATCATGGACAACTCTACATAACGGCCGGTCAGCAAAGTGGCCAACTCCCCAGACAGAAAATACCCGTTGGAACCGGTGAGATAAAGGTCGCAATTATCCAGCAAGAAGAGGCTGTCCACCGCCTTTTGGTAGTCCGCCACGTGCTGAACCTCATCCAGAAAGATGTAGTTCATCTGATTCGGCAGCAAGCGTTCCTTCACATACCGATACAGCGCCTTGTAGTCCGTAAGTTCCTCAAAGTCGAGATTTTCAAAATTGATTGCGATGATCTGTTCCGGCGCAACGCCCTGCGCCCCCAGGTAGTCTTGGTACATGGCGAACAGCGTGGATTTGCCGCAGCGCCGGACACCGGTCACCACCTTGATGATCTGTTGGTCTTTCCATTTGATGAGCCAGTTCAAGTAATCCTGGCGTTCCAGTCGTCTCATGGTCCACCTCCGTGTGCTTTTTATCTGATTATACTCCAACATTTTAAGAATATCAATCAAAAAACGGAATACAATCCATATATCGTGCTCCACTCAATGCGTTATGGAATTTTCTCCGGAATCTCATAAAGCGGCTTTTCCAAGTCGGTGGTGAGTTGGACGCTCATGGATGCGATAATTGACGCACTACATCCGTATCCCAAAACGCCGCACAGAAAATGCACAGAATCTGTACAGCCTCTGTCCTTTTTCCTGCAATTCCTCCATGCTAGCGCAGCCGATGTGCCCGTTTCCGGAAGAATGTGAATTTCCCGCAAAATCTATGAAGTAGATCACATAGAAAAAGACTGCAACAATTGTTGCAGTCTTTTTGGTGAGACATCGGGATCTGCCGTTTGGCCTATGCCTTTTCCTCAGATCACCTCCAATTCAAGCGTTTTGGCCAGCAGGCCTTTTGCTTTCACCGTGACCGTAATCTTTCCGGGGGCATCGCCGCCGCGGACCACGGCCAATGCCTTGCCGTAGTAGGTCGTGTGGGTATCGGAGAAAAAGTTTTCCCCCATGTTGGGCCGTGCAGAACCAAGGGCCAGCAGCGTCCCGGCACCGTCAACCTCCACCGTGACCGCAGTATCCTCAGAAGATTTTGTGATGCCATCCGCCCCCGTCAGGTCAATGCTGATGTAGGCCAAATCCTGCGTTTTTGCCTGCAAGGTGTTCCGGTCAGCCACCACATGCAGTTCGGCGGGCCCTACAGCTGTCTTCATGGAAGTCCGGCTCTGTTCTTTTCCCTCTCCATCGTAGCTGATTGCGGTGATGGTACCGGGTTCATAGACAACGCGTTTAAAGACAGCCTTGTATTCCTTCGTCTTTTTCCGGCCATAGGAATGCCCGTTGACAATGAGTTCCGCCGTTTCGCCGTCAGAGTAGACCGTGACCTTGGTTTTTTTGCCTTCACAGCCGGCCCAGGACCAGCTTGCCACTGCGTCTGTGTTACGCCACATGGATACAGAGCCGGTCTCCCCTGCGTGGGTATACGGTTCTACGCCGATGCCGGGGGTATGGTCCAGCCCCCAGATCAGCCGGTTCCACTGCACCTCGGGGCGAAGCTTTCCGCAAATGTCGATCACGCCGCAGCCGGCGGAGATGATGGGCGCATCCTGACCGGGATTTTTGAAACTTTTGTAACGGACGGTACCGATGCCCGCCTCCCCCAGATAATCCCAGCCCGTCCACATAAAGTCGCCGATGACATAGGGGAGTTTTTTCACCAGTTGCCAGTTATGATACAGGTTCTTGGGCAGGGTCTCGGACCCGACAATGACGCGGTCGGGATGGAGCGTACCGTCCTTCTCGTATCGGGACGCGGCGTAGTTGTAACCGCCAATATCCAGATAAGAGAAACTCACCTTTGTGGCATCGTCCGCGGCAGGTTTGGCGGCCATTTTTTCAATCATACCCCCGGCCAGGTTCATCAGCATGTTGAAGAAGGCGCTGGTGGGAACGTTGTCCATCGTCTGACTGCCGTTTTTATTCTCTTTCCCATTCTTTTTGTTGCCGTATATGCCGCCGCCCTTGGCCGACATACTGCACAGCATCAGGTTGACCCCCATCGTCACTGCTTTGTCCGGGTCCAGCTTTCGTGCCAGGACTGCCAATTTTTTACAGTACTCCTGGCCTTCGGGCATAGCCAGTTCGGAGATTTCATTTCCGATAGAGTTCATGACCACACTGGGATGATTGTAGTTTTTGATGACCATAGCTGTGAGATCCCGCTGCCACCATGCGCGAAAATCCTGGTCCGCATAGTCGTAGGGGTTTTTATGTACCAGCCAGTTGTCGCAGAATTCATCCATGACATACAGACCCAGCCGGTCACAGGCATCCAACAACGCCTTGGACGCAGGGTTGTGGGCGGAACGTATCGCGTTGAAACCGGCCTCCTTGAGCAGACGGACACGGCGGAACTCGGCATCCTCAAAAGAGCATGCGCCCAGAATACCATTGTCGTGGTGGACGCAGGCGCCACGGAACAGCGTTTTCTTGCCGTTTACAAAAAATCCTCTGGTGCTCCAGCTGAGGGTACGGAATCCAAACCAGGCGTCCGCCTCATCCACCACCTCACCATTTTTCAACAGTTCCGCTCTGCACCGGTACAGTTCGGGATGTTCCGCGTCCCAAAGCCGCGGCTGGGAAACGGGAATGTCCGCCGACGCAGTGCCTTCCTTGACCGCAGCTTCGGCCTGCGCTACCACCTTTTCACCATCCAGAATAGAGACTCTGACCGTATCACCACCGGTGACCGAAACTTTCACATGGGCCGCATCGTTTCCGGAAGTGGAGACGAGCAGTCCATCCGGGCGGATATGACTCTTATCGCCCAGGAAGAGGTTTACGTTGCGATAAATTCCGCTGCCGGAATACCAACGGGAATTGGGTACCGACGAGTTGTCCGCGATCACTTTGATCTCATTTTCTTCGCCATACTTCAGCTGCGGGTCCAGCACCACAAAGAAGTTGGTATACCCGTACCGCTGTTCAGCCACAAGCGCATCGTTCACGAACACCTGCGCGTTTTGATAAACCGCCTCAAATTCCAGTACAGCGGACTGCGTCCGCCACGCTTCAGGCACAAGAATCCGTTTGACGTAGACATAGGCCCCGCCGGGAAAGTATCCGCACGCTCCCGCTGTTGCCGCATCCTTTGAGCGTTTCTCGTACAGCATGGCATCGTGGGGAAGCGTGACCGGTTGCATAGACTGTTCCTTTCCCACGGCGCCAAATAGCCAACCCCGGTTAAAATCTTTCTTTTTCACTTTCCTGCCCTCCTTAAATATGCGCGAACGCTTCGCTGTTTGTGCAATACACGATATCGCTTCGGCCTGCGATCGATTCAAAAAGCCGCTCCAAAGCATACCAACTGGCGTTTCCCTTTTCGTAGTCCATTTCATAACTGTGTGCCCACAGGAACAACAGCAGATCCTTTTCTCCGGGTTCCTCACGTTTGAAGCGCTCCACCAGCTTCACGGCATTTTTCAGAATAAGCGAGGAGGAAGGCCGAAAGTTCAGTGGATCATCCGGGAACCCAAAGCCGCCGGTGGGAAAGACCACTCTGGCATATTGATACCCCTGCGCCTTCAGATACGCCTGGACAGCCGGCGAGGTTGAACCCTGCGCATAGGCGTGCCCCACGACCGTGGTGCCGAAGATTTTTTCCAGCGCGGCCTTGTCCGCATCCACCGATGCGCGCATTTCATCCTCGCTGACAGCCCCCAGCGGTTCATGCCGGAAGCCATGGGTGGCAATCTCCATTCCCTCATAGACCTGGCACACCTCGTCCAGTGGAATCCGGTTGTGCTGCACATAGGAAAATGGCCACTTGTGCTTTACGCCTTCGGGGCAATCCTGAAAAGAGAAGGTTCCAAGTCCCTTCACCTCGCCGCGAGTGCCAAACAGGCCGGCATTGAGATTGAAGGTTCCTTTGAGCCCGTATTGCCTCATGAGCCGGATCACCCGTTTGTCCTGTTCCAGTCCATCATCAAAGCTGAGCGTGAAATACTTTTTCCCCATGCCTACACCTCCCCTGTCAGCTTTTGCAAATCATACGCCTGCGCCAGCAGCATTCCTCCGGCCTGATTCGGGTGCAGGTGGTCCCCCTGGTGATAACGCTCGTCGGTGAACGAAGGATTCTTCTGATCGCGCAGCAGTGCATCCGCATCAAGCATATAATCGAACAGCGCGCTGTCTCTGATCCATCCATTGATGCGGACTCTCAGCTCCTCCATCTCCCGGGTATACCCTTTTTTCACAAAACCGGTGCGGGGCGGAAGAGTCTGGGCAATCACCCGGACACCGGCCTTATGAAGCCGATCCACAATATCGGTTACGGCCGAACAATATTGTTCCAACGAGATGACCGCCCCTGTCTTTTGGGAATAGTAGGCCACATCATTGACCCCCAATGCAAAAATCACTCCGCAGAGTTCTGAAAAGCGGAGTACATCACGCTCAAAGCGAGACACCCCTTTTTCCCCGTAGGAAGCTCCCATCAGGCCCGGGACATCATAAAGCAGACAATTCCCGCCGATTCCGGCGTTCATCAGTGCGTAGTCACCGCCATACGCATCGAACAGACGCCTTTGCAACGGTTTTACCCAGCGGTTCATAGCCGTTATACTGTCCCCGAACGCCACGATGATTTTGGAAGGCTGACCGGTAAACACCTCGATCTGATCCATCCCGGGAATCGCTTCATAAAGGTTGTACTGTTCCATATATCTTTCCCGCCGGGGTGGGGGCAGCTCTCTGTCCGCCGTATGATTTCCCGGGTAGCTTACCGCATTTTCCTCGATCATATTGCTGTCCATGACCTTGGATGCATAGTAGAGTCTGATTTCCAGCTCTTCCCCCATCGTCACCGGGAGCGTCAACTCATCCGAATAGCAGCTTTCCCCCGCGGGGACCGTGAAAACACGGCTGCCGTCCCGCGTGACGGTATGCATCTTTCCATCTGCCCACACGGTCAGTCCCCCAATGGTGTAGGGTTTCTTTCCATAGTGGTTGGAGAAGCGGACCCGAAGTTTCTCGCCCGAAACCTGGGATATCACAGAATACACCACTGTTTTTTTCTTGCCCGCCAAAAAGCCCATCGCAAAGGCAGGGGCCGCGGCTTGATGCCAAATTGGTGTCCAGTCCATCGTTATCCTCCTTTATGCCAACGTAATACTCAAGATGTCAAGCGTTCCCTTTCCCTTATACCGGAAATACAGCGGGCAGGAATCAATGGGGCGCCGGCTCTCCAACGCCAGACGTCTGGCGTTGAATTTTACTCCGGCGGTTGTCCAGTCGGCTGTCCCGGCAATGGGAATGGATGCTATGACAGGGCCTTTTTCCCCAGGTAAGAGTTCCAGCACGCCGCCTGCGCCGCGAACCGTTACAGCAATATGGGTGCTTTCCTTCAGATCAAAATATCGGAAGCCGGCAATACTGCCATTCTTCATTTTGGAAATATACGCCTTTGGTGCCATCCTCTCGGTCTCTATGGTCACTTCCCGTTCCCCGGGCTCCGGTGGCTCGTAGTCCGGACCATCCTGAGTGATCTCGGGTCCGCCCATCGGGTTGCGCAGACCAAACGTTCCGGCATGGTGCAGGACGCAGGCAATGTAGGCCGGATAGGTCCCGGTGCCCTTCAAAGGGCCGCCATTCAATCCGCAGCTTGTGGACTCCACCATGCGGATGGTCCCGTCCGCACGGATCTCAATGGGCTCGGCTACCGCCTGCCGGTTTCGTTTGGCGCCATTGGTCGTTCGGTGGTCAAATATATACCATTGCCCGTGGACGCATACCATACCGCCGTGGCTGTTCCCCATCGGATACGCCGCATTCATGAGCTTTCTTCCCTCCAGACCGATATCGCTTGAGGAATGGATCGGTCCCTTGTGGATAAATCCCTTGTCGGGGAACAGGCTCATCGCGTAATTGAGACCGGTGATGTCCGTGGCCGGATAGACCAGATAATACCACTCACCGATGTGACGGATAGAGGGCCCTTCCCAATAGTTCGGCTTCTTGGGATCAAAATCCGCCGGCATGATGATGGTTGGTTCGCTGATGATGGTCAGCATATCAGAGCTGAGTTCCATCACAAACAGCCCCTTGATCTCGTGGCCGAATTGTCCATTGGATTTCTGCCCGCTGCCCACGTAGAGAAACACCCGCCCGTCATCATCCACCAGAACGGCTGGGTCAAACATAAACCAATCCTCCGGCTTTGAGCCGTAGACTCGCCCGTCCGGGAAGTGAACATCGCCCAAATATTGGTATTTTCCCGCAGGTTTGTCACACACAGCGACCGACGTGATCGACGTATTGGCCACCGAATAGTAAAGGTAGTACCGTCCGTCTGTGCCGCGCACCACATCTGGTGCATAGTAGGACAGGTTCTTTTTATTCCACGGCGTATCTTGCTTTTTGAAGATTACGCCTTCATACCGCCAGTCGGAAAGATCGTCTACCGGGGTCGACCAGCATACGTAATCGCCCTCACAGTATTCCTTGGCACCAAAGAGATCATGGCTCCCATAAATGTACAGCCGCTGACCAAATACTTTCGGTTCAGCATCCGGGATGTATTCCCAACTGGGGAGATAGGGGTTATAGCATTGCCGCTTCACAGATACTTCCTCCTTCAAAAATACTCAATTCCATGCTATACTGTCATAAAGGGGGGATGCTCGCATGGAACACCTGTTTTTTGACAGCATTGATGAAATGCGGAACCAGACCGGCAGCCATGGTCCGAACTATCTTCGCAACCATACGGCCGAACGGGACTATTTTTCTCCGTTGTCCATCGTAACCAGCATCCAGAAACCTCAGGAATATCTGTTTTCCAACTATATGGATGCATGGTCCTTTTGCGTTCACACCCCAAACAAACACGAATTCTTTCATGAGACCTACATGCACAAACATAATTTTTTTGAGCTGATGTATGTGCAGCGGGGCTACGTCCGGGTGATGATCGAGGGGGCCGAGACCACCTATACGCAGGGAAACCTTTGTCTCCTCAATCGAAACACCATGCATCGCGAAACAGATATGTCGAACGCGGATATCGTTTACATCGGCATCAATGCCTCCCTGCTGACGCAGTGGCCCAAATCATTTCCGCCGCCCTTTCAGTACAAAAGCATTCTCAATCAGTTTTTCAGCGACAACCTGTCGGAACGTGCCGCCTATAAAAAGGACTACCTGGACTTCACCCTTTTAGGAGCAGATACGATCCCGCAGCTCACCCAGGAATTGATTCGTGCTTTCTCGGTCAAGCGGATCGGATACCAGTTTGACGTTTATTCCTCTCTGCTCCGGCTGTTTGCCGCCTTGGAGAATCCTGACATATACAAGGCCACCCACATTTCGCTGAGGCACAGCCAAGAACTGCTGGCGGTGGAACAGGTCAAGAAGCTGATTGAAGCCCACCACGGGGCTATCCACCGGACCGATCTGGCGGAGGCACTCAACTACTCCTGCGAGCATATATCCCGCATCATCAAGACAAACACCGGATACACACTGAAAGCGTACTGTCAAAAGGTACAGATGGCCGAGGCGGCGCGGCTTCTGAGAAACACAGAGCTGCCGGTCTGCCAGATCGCGGCATCACTGGGCTATGAGAACAGAACGCAATTCTACAAAGTGTTTCAGCGTGAGTATGGTCTCACCCCCTTGGAATACCGCCGACATATTGCGGAGGAATGAGCCTTACCCAGCACTGCAGCGATCCAGGCATTCGCGGATTTTTCGCCGCTCATCGTTCTTGATCGGGTATGTCCGCAGGATCAAAGCCGACAATACACCGAGGATGGCAGGAACAAGGCCCATGATAACGATAAACCAATTGAGCATGGTCGGGATCTGCGACAGTTCCCCCATGTATTCGGAGGTGACGGGATCAACGTTGTAGCCGATTGCCATGAGCACAGCGCCAATAATTGCAGCCGAAAGCGCCGCCTGGGCTTTGACAATGAAGCTGCCGACAACCATTGTCAAAGCGGAACGATCCTTGCCGGTTTTATAAATGTTGTAGTCCATAATCTCCATTTCCACCATGGACTGCGGGACAAAGTCGCTTCCCACCCCCACTGCCATGATGAACAGGGTAATGAAGAACAGCGCAGGAACATTCGCAAGCAGGCCCGCCATCTGGGTAATAAACAGGACCACCCCGCCGACAGACTGCACAATCAGAAGGAAACAAGTCATTTTGATCGGGTTGTTCTTAAAGAGTTTCAAGAGCGGACGGCCAATAACTGCACCAAACAGGAGTGGTACGAGCATCATCATGGAAGAAATGCCGTTGAGGACACCATACTGCTCCATGTCTGTGACGCCGGTGGCCAGATCCGTGCAGAATCCCCATTTTATGTAATACGCAGGTGTGGCAAAAATAAGGGACCAGATAAAACCGGAAAAGACGCCTTTCAAATAGTAGACCACCATCGGCTTGTTCTCTTTGAACAGAAGAAAGAAGTCCTTAAACTTTACCGGCTCTGCCTCTTCTTCCTGCACACTGTGCTTTTCTTTGACAAGGAACCAGCCAATAAGAGAGAGCACCATCGCTGCACCAACAATAACAGTGATCAGGATGGCAAATGAGTCATGATAGTTGCCCACGCGTTCGTTGACCGCAACCAGCACAGCTGTAAAGGCGGACGTAACAACGCCCAGGATCATGGTCCAAACCCGCGGCCCGATAACCAGCTTGGAACGTTCGTTGAGATCATTGGTCATCGTTCGGAACAAAAGATTATCCTTATAAAAGGATGTTCCCACATCAAACAAAAAGTAGAAAACGACAACCCACACAACAACCAGTACGGGCTTGGACGCAAACTCGGACGGGAACGAGTAGAGACATACACAGCCAATGCCAGTCAGCAGTATGCTGAGGAGAAAAAAAGGTTTGTACTTTCCGATTTTGGTCCGTTTCCCGCGATCCATCAAAAATCCCTGAACGGGATCATCCACAGCATCAAAGATCCGCGCAAACAGAAGAAGCGATGTAGCCAAGGTCGCTCCCATAGCGCCCAGCCCGGCGTAGTCGGTCATATACTGCATAAACATGCTGGACATAAACACGGTACACAGACCATTTACAGTAGACAGCGCCGTTGCGCCGAAACAGTCTCGCAGCGTAATTGCGTCCGGATTTTTCACACAGACAGACTTGAGCATTCCTATCCCCCTTGCCATTTCATCAGTTATTCTCAACCAACAAAGCCCGAATTCGTGCAATTCCAACAATTCAATGATAGAGTATTCCTTTGTATTCCACAATGACAAAAGGCCGCCCTTTTTCAATTTATTGTATCATTTTGTTTCTTGACGCCGAAGCAAGAAAGGATAATCACATTTTGTTACAACGCGGTATGTACCTTTCACAAAAATGGCGACAGATATCCCTCTTGGCCTTTCAAAAGCCTTCCGATGGGTACCCCATAAGGTCTGTGACATTATCGGGTGTCATCACAATCGCATCACCAAACCTACAAAAACACAAATCCGAACGCATCTACAAAAAGTATGCGTTCGGATTTTTCAGTATGGTGCAAAATTAGTGACCGGTCCCCGCGAGGCGAATGCAAGCGCTTGCACGACCCATGAGCCCGCCCCGAAGGGGATGGTACAGCCCCCTTTCCGGCCAATCAGGCTGTGGAGGGACTTGCGCTCTATCACTGTTAAGCCAAACCATCGCGGATTCTTTTGAGGGGTCATACTGTTTTTCCTTTTGTGTCCAAGTGATCACATTGGTTCAAAAGGGAATCGGGTCCGCAGCATGTCGTGGACAAGCCGTTCCTCCGGCACGCTGTCGATGCCGCCGTGGGTCTGGGTGGAGAGGCTGTCCGCACAGCAGGCAAAGCGGGTGATGGCGCGCAGTTCCTCCACCGTCAGGTCGGCGGGGGCCTTGCCGGTCTTGAGGAAGCGGCTCATGGCGCTGCCGCCAAAGATGTCCCCGGCGCCGGTGGTGTCCACCACACGGATGCCGGCGGGGCAGGCCACCTCGCCGCTGCCCTGCCGGTTGGCAAAGTGGCACCCTCTGGGGCCCAGCGTGGCGTAGACCAGCTGGACGCCGTACTCCTTCAGCAGCTTTTGGGCGCCTTCTTCGGGCGAAAGGCCCCACAGAAAGTCGATCTCCTCATCGCTGATCTTGACAATGTCGGCCTGGTGCAGCCCCCATTCGATCTGCTCTTTGGCGGCGGTTTCGCCCGGCCACAGCGGTTTGCGCAGGTTGGGGTCAAAGCTGATGAGCCTGCCCTTCTCTTTGGCGTAAGCAACCGCCTTTTGGGTGGCGGCGCGGGCCGGCTCGTCGGTCAGGCTCAAAGTGCCGAAGTGGAACGCCTTTGCCCCGTCGATCAGGGCCAGGTCCACCTCATCGGTCCGCAGGCAGGTGTCGGCGCCGGGCTTGCGGGCAAAGCTGAACTCCCGGTTGCCGGTGGCGTCCAGCGTCACAAAAGCCAGCGTTGTGAACACGGCCGGGTCGGACACGATGCCGCGGGTCTCGATGCCTTTTTCGGCCAGCGTGGCTTTCAGCAGGTCGCCAAAGCGGTCGGCGCCCACCTTGCCGATCAGCGCGGTGGTGCAGCCGTAGGTTTGCAGCGCGGCCAGAAAATTGCCCGGCGCGCCGCCCGGCTGGGCGGCCAGGGTGGGATACCCGGCGGCGTTGGCGGAAACCGGGGCAAAGTCGATGAGCAATTCGCCCAAAGCAACAACATCCAATTCAAAACCTCCCTGAGTCATCGAAAAACCTCATGGTTTTGCTTTGCACAACCAGCAGCAGCCGAAGGCCGGCAGACGAACGTCTGTTGGGGGCAGCAATTCTCCTGTGATCAGATCACGGTATTCCTCGCTCCCTTCCCGTATCCAGGCGGTACGCTCTTCCCCGCTGAAATTGTACAGGCAGATCAGCCGTTCCCGCTCGTTCTCGCGTACCAGGCCCAAAACAGAAGGGGTATGGGTGTCGATCGTCCAGAACGGCACCCGCGCATCAAAAACACTGTGGCTGCGGCGCAGGCGTTCCAGATGCATCAGGGCCGGGAACAGCCGGTTTTGCAGGGTCCCGGGGACTTTCCGGTTGGCGGCAAGTTCCCATGGGAACCTGCCCCGGTGCAGATAGCGGGAGTCCGCGGCTTTCTCCGGGTCATCCTTGTAGCTGTAATCGTTCAGCTGGCCGATCTCGTCGCCGCTGTACAGGACCGGAATGCCGGACTGGGACAGCATGAAAGCGTGCAGCGTCAGGTCATAACGGATGGCTCGCTCCTGTGCGGCCTTGTCGCCGGCAAAACCGGCGCGCTCGATTCCGCACAGGGATGCGGTCGTGCCGCACAGCCGGGCGTCGCCCAGGCGGGGATCGTCGTTGTACAATTCCCCGATGGCAAAGGAATTTGCCGTTTTACCCGTAAAGAAATCGTTCAGATATTTTTTGTGCGGTATTTCCCGGAGCCCGAACTGCGCCAGGAAACCATAATCCAATCCCCAGCCGATATCATCATGGCAGCGCAGGTAATTCTGGAACACACAGTTGCGGGGCAAACCGGCCAGAATGTCAAGCTGGTGGCGCAGCAGCGCCGTATCGCCGGTCGCCACGGTATGCCAGGTGCTGGCCATGGTCGTCACATTGTACAAAACATGGCACTCCGGCTTGTCAGGCGTGCCGAAGTAAGGCGCTACCTTATCCGGCTCCATCACGACTTCCCCCAAAAGCAATACGCCCGGGCAAACGATTTCGCTGATGATCCGCATCATCCGCACGATGGTATGCACCTGCGGCAGGTTGCGGCAGTTGGTGCCGAGCTGCTTCCAGATATAGGGAACCGCATCCAGGCGGACCACATCCACCCCCTGGTTGACGAGATAGAGCATGTTGCACACCATCTCGTTGAACACGACCGGGTTGCTGTAGTTCAGATCCCACTGGTAAGGATAAAAGGTGGTCATGACCACCTTCCTGCAATCGGGCAGCCAGGTAAAGTTTCCCGGTGCTGTAGTGGGAAAAACCTGGGGGCAGGTCTTTTCATATTGATCCGGGATCGTATAATCATCAAAGAAAAAATAGCGGTCCTGGTAGGCTTTCTCTCCCGCCCGGGCCCGGCGCGCCCACTCATGCTCGTCAGAGGTGTGGTTCATTACAAAATCCAGGCAGACGTTGATGCCGTTTTCATGGCAGGCGTCCGTCAGCGCCGCAAAATCCTTCATCGTACCCAGTTCCGGCTGTACGGTCCGGAAATCCGCCACCGCGTACCCACCGTCGCTTTTTCCTTTGGGGCTGGCAAGCAGCGGCATCAGATGCAGGTAGTTGACCCCGCATTCCTTCAAATACGCTATATGTTCAGCCGTTCCCTGCAGCGTACCGCCAAAGTTGTTGGCATAGAGCATCATCCCCATCAAATCATTGCGGCGATACCAGTCAGGGTCTGCCTCCCGTTTGCAATCGGTTTCTTTCAGCGACTTGCTGCGCGTATCATAAAATTGCCGCATCGCTTCGGCAAGTTCCTGCAGCCGCTGTTCTGTGTCCGCTCTCTGGCCATACAATTCACAGTACAGCCATTTCAGTTCATCCCAAAGTTTGTTCAGCCTGGACTGGTAACGCTTGGCCGCTGCAGCCCTGCTGCGGCCGGGACCACGCTCTTTCATGCCTTTTCCCCCTCTACTTGCACAAAATGGAGCTGCACAGCCGGATAGTCCCCGAACAGATGCGGCAGCGCAACACCGGCATGCATCAGGAAACTGCCGCTGAAATTTCCCCGTGTCAGTACAGCCGTGCCGCCCTCGTGCCGGGCATCGGCCACATCGCTTCTGGCGGCAAAGACCAGTTCGTCTACCCGGTAGCAGGCATTCGGATCCAGGCCCCGCAGGCAGACATGCGCAGAACGCGGATTGGCACGCGGATGCGTCACGACCAGGCTCAGCAGTGCCTCACGCCGGTCTTCGGAAGCAAATTGCCAGGCGGTGAAATCGCTTTCCCCGTCGGGCGGCACCAGCCGGAAATAGGCCCCGCTGCCGATCAGATTGGCCCACCGTTTGAACCGCTCAATTTGCGCACGCACTTCGCCGCACTCTGCTTCTGTCAGTCGGTTCAGGTCCAGTTCATATCCAAAGGTGCCGGACATGGCGACAACGGCGCGGGTCTCCAGCGGGGTCATACGCCCGGTCTGGTGATTCGGGCAGGCGGAAACATGCGCTCCCACAGCAGACACCGGGTAACCATAAGAGGTGCCGTTCTGGATCGTCAGCCTTTCAATGGCGTCGGTATCATCGCTGCACCAGATCTGCGGGAAATACGCAAGCATTCCGGCGTCAAACCGGCCGCCGCCGCCTGCGCAGCCTTCAAACAGGACCTGCGGGAACTGTTGCGTCAACCGCTCCAGAAGAGAATACACCCCCAGCATATAGCGGTGCGTCACCTCGCCCTGGCGCTCCGCCGGCAGCGCATGGCTGTACACGTCGCTCATGTTGCGGTTCATATCCCATTTGACATAGTCGATGGCATGTTCCTGGAGCAGAGCCGTCATGCAACCCGCCAAATACTCCACAACTTCCGGACGGGCCAGATCCAGCACCAGCTGGTCGCGGCCCATGGCCGGATCGCGGCCGGGCAGCGTCAGCGCCCAGTCCGGGTGGGCGCGGTACAGGTCAGAATCCACGCTCACCATTTCCGGCTCCACCCAGATCCCGAATTTCATGCCCAGGGCGTGGATGCGCCGGATCAGCGGGTCCAGCCCGCCCGGCAGTTTCCGGGTGTTCACCTGCCAGTCGCCAAGGCCGCTGTTGTCATCGTCGCGCTTGCCGAACCAGCCGTCATCCAGGACCATCAGTTCAACGCCCAGGCCCGCCGCTTTCTCGGCGATCCGCACGATCTTCTCTGTGTCGAAATCGAAGTAAGTTGCTTCCCAGTTGTTGATCAATACCGGGCGGCGTGCAAAACGCCAGGGCCCGCGGCAGATATTGTGACGCAGGAAGCGGTGATAGATCCGGGAAAGCCTGCCCAGCCCCTGATCGCTGTATGCAAAGATGACCTCCGGGGCGGCAAATTGCTCGCCGGGCTGCAAAAGCCAGCAGAAGCCATCGTCATGGATGCCGGTGACCAGACGGACCAGGCCGTTCTGGGTCAGTTCCACATCGGTGCGGAAACTGCCGGAATAGACCGGCATCACGCCGCAGCAGGCGCCGGCTTCCTCCGTGGCTTGCCGGTCGCAGAGGATCACAAACGGATTGTGGTGATGGCTGGACGCACCCCGGGTGGAGGAAACCGTCTGGATGGCATCCGCCAGGTGCACGCGCTGTACCTGGCGTTCCATGGCATGACGGCCGTGGAAGTGGATCAGATCCCACTGCCTGAAGGGCAGGTCCAGGCAGGCAGAGGCCACCTTGTGCAGCTGCAGGGCGCCATTGCCGTAATTTGCAAGCCGGACCGCACGGGTAATGACATCCTGCCTTTCAAACACGCCGTACAAGAGTTCCAGGCCCAGCCCTGTAACCGGGTCCTGCAGGCGCACGGTCAGCGTTTCGGCCTCCTTGTCTTCGTCGTGGGCGGCGGGCAGGCCGTTCAGGGCATATTTGCCGGGGGATATCTCGTGCGAAACATAAAGGAAGTCCGCTCCGCGCACCCCGGCGGCATCGGTGACGGAAATCGTGCTGAGGCGGAAGTCCCCCACATTGCAGCCGGTATACTCCTGCGGCAGAATGTCCGGCGACGCCAGCCGGTCAAAGCGATGGGCGTAATAATTGGGCGAGAAACTCACATCCGCCGGCGGGTACAGGGCGGCCAGATCTCCCTCCCCGATCCTGCTGCCATAATACAGGTGCAGCAGATGCCCCCGGCTGTCGATCTGCATACAGTAGCTTGTGTTGTGTGTTTCCAGCCGAAAGATCCGACTCGGGTTTTGAAAGACAATGCTCATGGTTCCTCCTTGGGGCCGCCTTTGCCTGCGGCGGGCGGCCGGCTTTCATGGTATGGAATAAAAAACAGCAAGGCGGGCGGACAGTTCTCCGCCCGCCTTGCCGTAAACATTTGGAATGATCGGGACGGAAGGTTCGATCACTTACCGCCGGTCATGGCAATACCCTGAATAAACTGTTTCTGGAACAACAGATACAAGACCACCATCGGGATCATGGCCAGCAGGCTGCCGGCCATCAATACCGGGAAGTTGGTGCTGTACTGCCCGTTCAGCGTGGAAAGACCCGCGGACAGCGTCATCATGTTCAGGTCGGTGTTGCAGATCAGCGGCCACATCAGGTCGGAGTAAGCAAACACGGCCGTGAAAATGGCCAGCGCAGCGCAGCTGGAGCCGGTGAGCGGGAACATAACCTTGGTAAAGGTCTGCCATTTGGTGCAGCCATCCAGATAGGCGGCCTCGGCGATCTCATTGGGGATGCCCAGGTAGGTCTGCCGCAGGAAGAAGGTGCCAAAGGCCGACACGATGCCGGGAAACACCAGGGCAAAGATGGTGTTGGTCTGCCCCATGCGCGCCAGCATCAGGTACTGGGGCGTGATAAAGATCTGGCTGGGCAGCATCATCTGCACCAGCACGATACTGAACAGCAGATTTTTGCAGGGGAAATTCAGTTTGGCAAAGGCATACCCGGCCATGGAGCTGAATACGACCGCGCAGATCACGCGCAGCACGATCAGCAGCGCCGTATTGATATACAGGTTTACGAAGGGCAGACTTTGCAGCGCAGTGACAAAATTTTCCAGCCCCCAGTGGGAGGGAAGGATCTGCGGGGGGATCGCCATCGACTCGGCCTGCGTTTTGAAGCAGGTCAATACCATCCACACAAAGGGGAAGATCATCACGATGCTGCCCAGGATCAGGACCGCATAGGTCAGGCCCTTGCCCAGCCGCCGGTTGGTTTTCATACTGGTTTCCATAGTTTTACACCTCGTAATTGACCCACTTTTTCTGACCGACGAACTGAATGACCGTGACGATACCGATCAGCAGCACCGTCCAGACAACAATGGCGGAGGCATATCCCTTATCACCGGCAATAAAGCTTTCACGGTAGAACAGCGACATCAGGGTCTGCGCATCATTCAGCGCCGGGTTGGCGTCGTCCACCATCATGTAGACCAGGTCGAACACCTTCAGAGAAGACATCAGGCGCATGATCAGAACGACGAACAGCGTGGGGCTCACCATCGGCAATGTGATGCTGAAGAACTGGCGGACCTTGGACGCGCCGTCCAGGTCGGCCGCCTCGTACAGCGTCTGGCTCACATTCTGCAGGCCCGCCAACAGCAGCACGGCGTCGTAACCGATGTTGGACCAGATCTGCACCACCGCACAGGTCAAAAGAACCAGGTGCGGGTCGGTCAGCCAACCTACGTCTTGGCCGAAAGCCGTATTAAGAATGCCATACTGGGTATTGAAGATCCACTTCCAGACCATGGCGACAGCGGCCGGCGCCACGACCATGGGCAGGAAGAAGATGGCGCGGAACGTGGTACGCCCGCGGATCTTTGAGTTGAGCAGCACCGCCACCAGCAGCGCCAGGAAAATGCCGACCGGCACAGTCAGGATACAGAACAGGATCGTGTTGCCGGTGGCTTTCCAGAATTCGGGGTTCTGGAACATCTCGATATAATTATCCAGGCCCTCAAACTCAAATTCACCAAAAGGCAGCGATTTGGAAAAGCTCATGTAAATGGTCTCGATAAACGGCCAGATGTTCAGAACCAGCAGACCAATAATGGTGGGCGCCACCATGAGCAGGCCCCATACAGCGCCGTCGCGGGACAGCTTGGACGTTTTCTGCATCACGCATCCTCCTCATAGTATTCGGCACTGGCCGTGTCCACAGCCTCCTGCATCTGTGCAAGGCCGGTGTCCAGGTCCAGTTCGCCGGTGTAGATTTTCAGCAGCGTGTCGCTCACATCGGTCTTCCACTCGGGGCGGGCCGCGTTGTTCACGCTTTGGATGCAGTAATCAAACATGTCGATGAAGCACTGCACATCAATGGGATATTCGTCGAACACACCGACCCAGGTATCCTCCAACCCTTCATAGGCCGGGATGGCCGCGCCGCTTTCGCCCTGGATGCGCTGGCCTTCTTCACTGCCGAAGAATTTCAGGACATCCTTGACGATGTCCAGGTGCGGGTTGTTGGCGCCGGTGGCGTAACTCAGACCGTTGGAAATGGTGGCCCGGCCTTCCCCGCTGACAGGGTCGGGGCAGGCCGGCAGTACGGCAACATCCCATTTCCCTACCATATCGGGATAGTTTTGCAGCTCCGCCAGGATATTCCAGTTCCCTTCCAGGAACATTGCACCTTTTTCAGAAAAGAATGCCGTACCGGGTGAAGTTTCAGCAAAGTAATTCTGGTCGGGACACCAGTCATTCTGCTGCAGGCCGATGTAGAACTCCATGCCCTTGCGGGTGCCCGGGTCCAGGAAGTTGCCGTGGGTCTTGTCATCGGTCAGGATGCTGCCGCCGGCCTGATACACAAAATTCCAGTAGCCAAGCTGGTCATCGGCATAGGCCATGTAGCCGTAGTTGCCGGTGGCGTCGTGGATTTTTTCAGAAGCTTCCACCAGGTCATCCCAGGTCCAGGTCTCGTCCGGATAAGCAACGCCGGCAGCATCGAACATTTCCTTGTTATATACCAGCCCCACAGTGTCCTTGTCCTTCGGCACGCCGTACAGCACGCCATCGGAACCGCTTGCATTGGACAGCGAAATGTCCGAGAAATGCTCGGTCTCCACAATGTCGGAACAATCGGCCAGTTTGCCGTTGTCGGCATATTTCAGGATCTCGTTGGTATGCATCCAGAAAATATCCGGCATCTTGTTGGACATGGTGGCAGCTTCCAGCTTGGTCCAGTATTCGTCCCAGTTGATGACCTGCACTTCAATATGTACATCGGGATGCTGGGCCGTGTAGGCGTCGCACATGGCCTGCATACCGTCGCGCTGGGCCACATCCCAGATCTGAAAGGTCAGGTTTACGGTGCCGTCATCTGCAGCGCATCCGGCCAGGCTGGCCGCCATCAGCGCCGCAAGGGCACCGACGGCAAAGCGATGTGTTATTTTCATGATCCATCTCCTTTTAGATATGAATGACGCGAATGCCTTGACCGGTCGCGCGGGGTATGGTGTGATTCGGCAAATCTGCCAACACACAGCATCCGGAATTGTGCATAGTGCACATTGCACAATTCTTCCCCGCATTTGGTATAGTTATTATACAATTTGACGTCACACATTGAAATACCAATATACCGCTTTTTATATACCAATTTCAAGGAATTTACCAAATTTTGTTGAAGTCAGGACGCATTTTGGTATATAATCGAGAAAAGGAGGGAGTATCATGCCCCACAGCTCCGATGACGTAAGCAAGTTGAAATTTCATGTTTTCCGTGACGAGCGGTTCGTTGACCTGAACCTCTACCAATTCGGATGGGAACGCACCACACCGGCGCACTCTTATGGGCCGCATGCGCGCAATCACTACCTGTTTCACTATATCATCGCCGGAAAAGGCGTATTACTGGCCAATGAGCAGGAGTATCCCATTACGGCAGGACACGGCTTCCTGGTCGTACCCGGCCAGATCACCACCTATCGCTCAGATGAAAACGATCCCTGGGAATATACCTGGCTGGAGTTTGACGGCCTGCGTGCCCATGAAAGCCTGAACCTTGCAGGCATCAGCGGGAAGGAACCCGTTTATACGGCGCGCAGCAAGCGGGATGGCCAGCTGCTTCAGGATGAAATGCTGTACATCGTCAACCATAGCGAAGCCAGCCCAATCCATCTGATCGCCCACGGTTACCTGTTTTTGGATCAGCTGGTGCAGTCCTCTGCCAACCGGCAGGAAGGCAGGGAGAGACGTCTGCGGGATTTCTATATCAAGGAAGCCCTGGCCTTTATCGACCGGAATTATCAGCGGGATATTTCCATTGAGGAGATCGCCGCCGTCTGCGGACTCAACCGCAGCTACTTCGGCAAGGTATTCCGGGATTCTGTAGGGGAAAGCCCGCAGGCCTATCTGCTGCACTATCGCATGGCCCGTGCAGCCCAATTGCTTAAAGAAACGCGGATGTCCATCGGGGAGATCGCAGCTCAGGTCAGCTATCCCAACCAGCTGCATTTTTCCCGCGCCTTCAAGAATGTACACGGCGTTTCGCCCAGAGAATACCGCCAGACGCATTTTATCCAGGGGAAATAGCCCTGCGGGTGGTCGTTGGAACGAAAAGCATCTGACAACCAATCATCGCTGCACATGTCGCCGTTTCTATCATTTGAAAATTATTATCTGTTTTGTGGCTGCTGCCGATTCCGCTAGAATACGGAGGGCCCGCCGGGTCCTCCGCTTTGTTTGCCGCCGCCTGTGTGGGCCGTATAACAAGCCAAAACCAAACAGGAGGCAACCATCATGATCCAATGCTACACCGCCCTCGGCCGCTATGAGCTGCGCACCAATGACCGCGGCGAGAAACATCCCGTTCTCATCAGCAGCCGGCAGGAATATGCGCCGGACCTCTGCGAGATGCTCTTGTGGAGTTCGCTGCTCTGGCACGTCCGCGACCAGAAAGAGCTGGAAACCGAGTTTGCCCGCCGCAAGAAAGACCTGCACATCTGTGACGACTACTCACTGGCTTACTACTGCACCCGCCTGGAGCGCCTCGGTTTTCTGCGCCGGGGCAGCGGGTACACCGCAGTGGATGCCCTGTTTGAGTTGATGGCACCGCTGTATCCGGTACCGGCCGCCGCGCATTTCCCGGCCCGGCTCTTCAGCTTTTTTCACCTCGTCTTCCGGCGGGGCGTGCCGGTGCGGGTGGCCGTGCGCGTCTTCCGCCGCGACCGGCTGGAGCGGAACGAACAGCAGATCATGGCGCTGCTCACCCAGACGGACCTTTCCACGGCCGAGCTGATTGCCTGTGTGGACCAGGGGCTGCAGGATGTACATTCGGATGCGTCGCTGCTGGACAAACTCTATTCCGAGCCGCAGCTGACCTGCGACAACCTGCCCGCTTATGTGCGAGCTTCCGGGCGGTTGATCCCCGTTTTGCAGGCCGTCACCAACCTGTATCTGCGGCGGCTGCTGGTGTTGGAACAATATTGAGGAGTACGCGCCCCGTGGCCTGTGGCATTTGGGCCTGCGCATGTTTCTTTTCTGCGTTTCTTATGCTATACTATTCGAATATGTTTGATTTCTGTCTGATTCCGAAGAAATCGAAAATGATCATCTCGACCTTCGGTATCTCTGACGTGACACGAAACGAGGTGTGATCAGGATGGATCAAAACGATAAGATCCAAGTGTTTGAAGATAAGCGCATTCGCACTGCGTGGGATGAAGAAAAGGAAGAATGGTATTTTTCCATTGTCGATGTAGTCAGAGTGCTGACAGACAGTGCTGATCCTGCGGCATATTGGCGCAAGCTCAAGCAGCGCTTGAAGGCAGAAGGCAATGAAACCGTGACGAATTGTCACGGTTTGAAAATGGTGGCTGCAGACGGCAAGAAACGCTTGACAGACGTGGCCGACACCGAGCAGCTGCTACGCATTATTCAGGCGATTCCTTCTCCAAAAGCCGAACCGTTCAAGCTCTGGTTGGCTCAAGTGGGCCGGGAACGCATCGAGGAAACCATTGATCCCGAGATAACAATTGAGCGGGCGTTAGCAACATATCTTAAAAAGGGCTAGCCGGGCAACCTGCGCTCTCGCAGGAGTTCCGCCGATGGCTGGAGACTGACGAGGCGCTGTCCCGGTCCGCCCTGCCGCTGCTGCAAGGCTCCGACCTGCAGACCGGGATCCTTGCCGCCGTCCAGCCGCACGCCCACACGGTGGGTGCGGTACTGCTGGGCCGGTGCGAGCCCGCCCGCCGGGAGGTGCTGGCAGACGCCGCGCAGCTGCTTGCCAGAATGATCGCAGCTCAGCTGCTGTAAACAAACACAAAACAGCCGTGTATGGCGGGGATGGTTCCCGTTCCGTACACGGCTGTTTTTGCCGTAAGGGATGCTACAAAGGTCTTTCTGTTTATTATGTGCCGGGTATCTCCGCTCCCAACTCGCGCTCCTTGTCAAACTTTTGCAGTACGATCAGAAACCTGTGGCACAGCTCCTGCTGCAGATCCGGGTCGTATCGCCCCGCATCATCAAAGGAACCGCTGATGATCATAGGGCGATAACATTCAAACAGTTCCAAGACCGCTTCCGGTTCCTGGCTCTTGGCGCGGTCTATCAGTTCCTCAAATATCATTTGACTTTCTTTTCCCGCAGTAAAGCATTGCGGATTTTGCGAATTGCCGAGGAATAGCGGATCTGCGCCTTGTCTGCCGGTATTCCCGTGAGTTTCTGGATCTCCGCATATCTGAGGTCCAGGATGATATGCCAGTACAAAATATCCGCCTCATCCCGGGAAAGGGTACACAGAATTGTATGTGATTGCCACCTTTACAGGAATTTCACTTCATACGGCTTCAGGTAAATGGCCGCATCCACACCCAGCAGTGCCGGGCTGTCAAGATGAACGGTCTGCGGCTGCTCGCTGAAATTGAACAAACCGGTCAATCTGTGCGTGCCGCTGCGGCGAACCATGGCCAGCACGGCAGGGTTATCGCCGCCCCAGGTTGTAACGCTGGCATTGGGTTCAAAGCAAGGGCCGCTGCGCAGGGTGCGCAGTTCGGCCAGCCCTTGCCAGATGCGGTTTTGTAACGTACCGGGACGTCTGCGCAGTACGGCTTTGCGCCAGTTGAACACCGTGCGATGCAAGTTGCGGCTGTCATCGGCCCGGTTCGGGTCATCTTTGTAATCCCAGCCATTGAGCTGGCCGATCTCATCGCCGCTGTTGAGCATCAACGTCCCTTTGCAAAAGGACACCGCACTGTGCAGCAGCAAAATGCGCTTGACGGCCAAGTCCATTGCGGCGTCACTTTTGTGTTCCACTGCCGTTTCCACGCCGCACAGGCTGGCTGTAGTGCCGCAGCTTCGTGCATCACCGGTACCGGGATCGTAATTATACAGTTCCCCCCTGGCCCAGCTGCCAGGGTATTCCCCGTCGTAAAATCGATAAAGATATTCCTTGTGCCGCTGCGGGTCGATGCCCAGACGACGTTCTTCGTCCTCATCCAGCCCCCAGCCGATGTCATCATGGCAGCTCAGATAGTTGATGAACCAGCAGTGTTCCGGTAAGGCGTTCAGCTCATCGAGCTGTGCTTTGAGCAGGCGCGTGTCCCGTGTGGCCAGCGCCGCCCACAGGTTGACCATTACCGAGACGTTGTAAAGCATATGGCACTCAGGCTTTGCCGGCGTGCCATAGTAGGCGGCCAGTTCCCGTGGGGCCATGACCACCTCGCCCTTTATTATGACTGCCGGACAGACGCATTCCAGAATCATGCGCACCATGCGCACAATGGTATGCACCTGCGGCAGGTTGCGGCAGGTCGTCCCGAGTGTTTTCCAGATATAGGGCACCGCGTCTATGCGCAGTACCTCGACACCCAGGTTGGCCAGATTCAACATGCTTTTGACCATCTCCACCAGCACAGCCGGATTGCGGTAATTGAGATCCCACTGGTACGGGTGGAAGGTGGTCAGCACCCACCGCTGCATTTCTTCGTTCCAGGTAAAATTACCCGGCGCGGTATTGGGAAACACCTGCGGCACCGTTTGCTCATACAGGTCGGGGATGGTCCGGTCCGGGTAGCAGCAGTAGTAGTTCTGGTACACCGGGTCACCGGCCTTGGCGCGGAGAGCCCAAGGGTGGGTGTCAGCGGTGTGGTTCATCACAAAATCCAGGCAGAGGCTGATGCCTGCCATGCGCAGCTGCTTCGTCAGGGCGGCGAGGTCGGCGTTCGTGCCCAGGGACGGGTCCACGGTGTCGAAATCCTCCACCGCGTATCCCCCGTCGTTGTGGGGGTGCGGCATTTTGAGCAGAGGCATCAGGTGCAGGTAGGTGACCCCCTGTTGCTGCAGATAAGCCAGCTTCTTTACCAGCTTTTTGAGGTTGCCGGCAAACAGGTCGGTGTACATGGTCATGCCCTGCATAGAACCGCGGCGGTACCAGTCAGGATCTTTCTCTCGATCCGCGTCCAGTGCCCGCAGTTCCGCGCTGCGCCCGGCATAAGCGGCGAACATCTCGGCTTCCAGCGCGTCGAGTGCAGCGCGGTCGTTGTACAGCTCCATGAACAGCCATTCCAGCTCATCCTTATGCCGGGCCAAGCGGTGCTCCCATTGTTCTTGCATGGCATTTTCCTCTCCTTCAGGCCAGGGTGTATTGTACAATATCCAGGTTTACAGGCCCACCGTCCGCGCCGAAGGTAATGCCCTGTGCCTCAAGCGGCGTATCCAACACGGCGGAAAGGACCCTCTCGCCGTTGTTGACGAACAGTTCAGCGCAATCTTTGTCCAAGATCAGCCGCAACGTCAGTTTTCCGTTTTGGGGGGCAGCCTTGATATGCCGGGTATGGGGGATATCTCGCCGGCTGCCGCCATGGCTGCGGTCAAAGGCCAGTTCGCACCGATCGAGGTCGCATCGGATCTCGTTGTACAGGGCTGCATCTTCAGCAAACCGCAGCGTAAACCGGCGGCATTCGGGGCTGGCATCCACATCAATCCGTACAGTCAGATCCAGGCTGCGGCCGCTGATTCCCGGCAAAGCGGCCCGCTCCTCCACAGCAACGCCTGAGAGTTCGGTCTTACCCTGCCACAGCGTTTCGATCTCCCGCACAGGGGTCTGATACAGACGCCCGTCCTTGATGGTCAGCTCCCGCGGCAGAGTCATGCGGCCAAACCAGGGCTTTCCGCCGGCGCATGGTGTTCCCGGTACGGTGGCCCAGCTCTGCATCCAGGCCACCATGATGCGCCGTCCGTCAGGCGCCAGGGTCGTCTGGGGCGCGTAAAAATCCAGCCCGTAATCAACAGCCTGCACCTTCTGACGGGCGAAGGCGTGGGTGGCGGGGTCATATAACCCCAGCAGCGCCACCGTTCCCTCCCCGGCGTGAAACTCGCTGTCAGCGGTCGCTCTCATCTCCTGGGGGCTGACCAGCAGCACCTGCATACCATCCAGCGCAAAAAAGTCGGGGCACTCCCACATTTTGCCCAGTTCTCCACAGCTGGAGTCCAGCACTGAGACAAACTTCCACTGGCGGCCGTCCGCGCTTTCAAACAGCAGGACGCTTCCCTGATGTTTCTCATGCCGGCAGGCGATCACGCTGTAGTAGGTGCCGCCTTCCTGCCAGATCTTCGGGTCACGGAAATCCACCGCATGGAACCCGTCCGGCAGTTGTTCCGTCGAAATGACCGGATTGTGCTGGTCCTTGCAAAAATCTCTGCCGTTGCCTGCAGCGATGCACTGCATCTGCAGCTCCTTGTGGCCGGTATCGGCAGGCTGTACGCCGGTGTACATCAGCAGCAGGTGTCCATCCGGCATTGGCACGGCGCTGCCGGAAAAGCACCCGGCCGCATCGGCGACCGTGTCCGGGGCCAGGGCACAGGGCATATAGTTCCAGTGCAGCAAATCCGTGCTGACCGCGTGGCCCCAATGCATGGGCCCCCAAACGGTGCTGTAGGGATGGTACTGGTAGAACAGATGGTAGGCGCCGTCGTAATAGCAGAAACCGTTGGGATCGTTCATCCAACCGACAAGGGGCGTCAAATGGAATTCAAGCCGGTCGGAAGCTGAAATTCTTTCAGCCGCCTTGTGTTCAAATTCACGGACGGCTTCAAGTTTTGTCATTTTGCGCGGCATAGGGAAAATCCTCACTTTGTTTGTTTTGATGTCAGGGTGCCTCTGATCCGCCAAAGCGCGGGCGATTTTCAGATGGCCTGATGGGAAAAATCTCCAAGGGCCGGCGCCGCAAGGCGCCGGCCGGGGAGAAAGATGTCACTGAGCAGATTCAGCCGTTGCGGGTTCAACGGATGTCTCACCGGCAGTTTCAACATACCGGTCGTAGGCGGCCTGGTAGACTTCCAGCAGCTTGTCCATGCCGTAGCTGTTCAGGTTGTCCTTGTAGGCGGCCCAGGTCTCGTCGGTGATGCCGCCGTCGCGCAGCCAGGCAGCTTCCTGCTCGGCCACAAAGTTTTCAAAATCGACGCGGTAGCGGTCGATGGTGTCCAGTTCGTCGCTGGTAAAGACGCAGTCGATGGGGTAGGTGGTGGTGTCGTCCACATACTGCATCCAGTAATCGTACAGGTCGGTCAGGCGTTCCTGGGCGCGGGGTTCCATCTCAAAGACGTTGGCGTAATAGTCGGAGAGGATCAGCTTCGGACCGGCCACTTCCATCTCGCTCTTGAGTTCGCCGGCGCTCTTGCCGAACTGGGCCTGGGCTTCCTCGTCGGTGACACTCTGCCACAGGCCGTTCTCGTCCTGCCCGGTGAAGTAGGTGCCGATGGGGCCGTATTGCAGCTGCATGGTGTTTTCAGGGATGTACCACTGGTCATAGAACTTCAGCAGGTTGATGGGACTTTCGCAGGCCGAGGTGATGCTCAGGCTGCCCGAGTTGATGCCGCCGCCGTCACGGACGGTGACATTGTGGGTGCCGTCGGGGCCGTCCAGCACCGGCAGGAACACATAGTCGTCGGCGTGGTCGCCCATCAGTTCCTCAATGTACCACCAGGTGGCCACGCCCACGCGGCCCTGGCTGCACTTGGCCATGTACTGGGTGTCGTCCTGGCTGAACACTTCCTGGTCGATGAGGCCCTCGGTGAACCAGTCATGGAAGTATTCCAGCGCGGCGCGGTAGTTGTCGTCATCGCTGACGAAGTTGACGGTCCCGTCCGGCTGCAGCAGCAGGTCGGCGCAGACATCGTTGGTCCAGTTGGTGAAGCCGAAGCCGGCGTAGTAGATGTTCTGGCCCCAGCACCACTGGTCGATGCCGAAGGACAGGGGGATGGTCTGCCCGGCGTCGTTGCCGTACATGGTGGCCATGTCGTTTTCCTGGAAGGCCACCAGCACGTCGTGCAGTTCGTCCAGCGTCGTGGGCACCTCGAGGCCCAGTTCGTCCAGCCAGGTCTTGTTGATCATCGAATACTGGGGGATGGTGTAGATGTTGTAGTCCTCCGCCTTGCCGACGCCCGCGGTGCCCATCTGTTCGCCCGCGGGCAGGCCGTAGATGCAGCCGTCGTCCATCGTGATGGCGGCGCGGATGTCGGGGTGCTCGTCGAGGATTTTGGTCAGGTTGGGCATGTATTCCTCGGTGATATAGGGGGTCAGGTCGATGAAGGTGCCGTCCTGGCCGTAGTTGGTCAGGTCATAATTGGAGAAGCCGACCGCGTTGAAGGCGTCGGGCAGGTCGTTGCCGGCGATGCGGATGTTGACCTGCTCCGAGAGGGAGTCGCTCATCGTCTCCCAGGTGATGGAGATACCGGCGTTCTCAGCCATCTCCTTGAGCACGGGGTTGTCGTCGTAGCCGCTGGACAGGGCCGAGATGCCGCTGATGATGTTGAACTCGGTCTGGTCGGTGTTGGTGTTGACGGTGCCGGGCTCGACCTGGTTCGTGTTGCCGCCTCCGCAGCCCGCCAGGCTGGCGGCGATGCCGGCCAGCGCAATGGATGCGCCGATACGTTTGGCAAGTGTTTTCATAGGTGTTTTCTCCTTTTTTGGTAAATGTGGCTTGAAAGCCTTGCAACTATGTTATCCTTTTACTGCGCCGGCCATGAAGCCCTGCTCAAAGTATTTCTGGACAAAGGGATAGATGATCAGCATGGGCGCCGCGGCCACGATGATGGAGGCGAACTTGATCATTTCGGTCAGCTTGTTCAGCTCGGCGTAGCCGCCGGAGATCATGCTGGCCTGGGAAGCCGAGGTCTCGCTGGCGATCAGGATGTTGCGCAGCACCAGCGGCAGCGGAGCGCGGCCCTCGCCGGTCATGTAGATGAGGGCCGTGAACCAGTCGTTCCAGTAAGCCACCATGCTGAACACCACCATGACCGCCATGATTGGCCGGGACAGCGGAATGATGATATCCCAGAAGATGCGCAGCTTGGACGCGCCGTCGATCTCGGCTGCCTCCTTGAGCTCCTTGGGGATGCTGGTCTCGAAGTAGTTGCGGGCGATGATCATGTTGGACACCGCCACGCCGCCGGGCAGGAACATGGCAAAGATGGTGTTGATCAGGCCGGTGTCGCGGACCACCAGATAGGTGGGGATCAAACCGCCGCCAAAGTACATGGTGATGACGAAAAAGATGTTGAAGAACTTGCGCCCCGGCAGGTCCGGGTTGGACAACGGGTAGGCGGTGATGTAGATCATGACCACCGAGAAGATGGTGCCCACCACCGTGTACTTGATGCTGTTCCAGTAGCCGGTCAGGATGCTGTCGTCGGCAAAGACAGCGGCGTAGCCTTCCAGCGTAAACTGGCTGGGCAGCAAAAAGGTCTTGCCGGCGTAGACGTCGTAGGGGTCGGAGAAGGAAGCCACCAGAATATAATACAGCGGGTAGGCCACCAGCAGCATGATGACCACGCTGAGCACGACCAGCACCACGTCGCTGGCTTTGTCGGAAAGGCCACCCGGGCGCTTGCCCAAAGCCTTGGTTTTCGCAGCCATGAAAGTCCCTCCTTTACACGAACTGAACGTCGCTGGCCTTTTTGGCGATGCGGCTGACGATGATAAGCAGTACGATGTTGACTGCCGTGTTGAACAGGCCGATGGCTGTGGAGTAACTGTACTCGGCCCCCAGGATGCCCTGTTCATACACATAGACGGCGATGGTGTCGCTGACAGGTTTGTTCAGGTCGGTCTGCAGCAGGAAGATCTTTTCAAAGCCCACGTTCATCAGGTTGGACGCGCTGAGGATCAGCTGCAGCACCGCCATCGGCACCAGGGCGGGCAGGTCGATGTGCAGGATACGCTGGAACACCGACGCGCCGTCCACCTTGGCCGCTTCATACAGCGAGGTATCGACGCTGGACAGGGTAGCCAGGTAGATGATGGTGCCCCAGCCGGCCTCCTGCCAGATGCCGGAGGCGATGTAGATGGTGCGGAACAGCGAACTTTCGTTGATGAAGTCGATGCTGGTGCCCAGCAGCAGGTTGATCAGGCCGCCGGAAGGGCTCAGGAAGATGCGCAGCATGCCGCAGATGATCATGGTGGAGATAAAGTGCGGTGCGTACAATACAGTCTGAACCACTCGCTTCAGCTTGTGGAAGCGCAGCTGATTGAGCGCCAGCGCCAGGATGATGGGCACCGGGAAGCTCCACAGCAGGCTGTACAGGCTGATGAGCACCGTGTTGACGATCATACGGCCGCAGTTTGGCGAGGAGAAGAACCGCTCGAACCATTCAAAGGCCACCCATTCACTGCCCCAGATACCGCGGCTGGCCGTGAAATCACGGAAGGCGATCTGGATGCCGTACATGGGGCCGTACTTGTAGATCACCGTAATGATGACGGGGATGAGCAGCAGCAGATACAGCTGCCAGTTTTCCTTCAGCCGTGTTCCCAGCGGCTTTCGGTGTGCGGGCGCCGGCGCAAGCTCTTTCTTTTTAAGGAACGAGCGTTTTTGCGCGTTTGCGGCCGCAGCAGAGTTACTCATAGAATCTCCTCCTTACTGTTTCGGGATAAATCGGTTGACCGTCGGACAAGGTGAAACCCTTCGCTTTTGTTGTGAATCGTTTCACGCTTTCTGTGATGCTAGAATAGCACTTTTCGCGTTGAACGTCAACAATATTTCAAAACTATTTGCGTTGCTGACAACAATTTTGGCAACTGCAACAAATTCACCCCCTTTGTTTTGGGTATAACTTCTAGTGCTTTTCCTCGATACCACCTCCTTCCCCCTTTCTTGGCCACGAATCGAAGAACGCTTCCCTTTCGTGAAATAATTATATTTTTACATGAAATCTATTTACATTTCATTTGTTTCGTGTTACAATATCGGCAAACACAAGCAGAATATTTCATCAAAAGAAAGGAGTGTGCCTGTATGCGCAGCAAACAAGCCGCCACGATGAGCGACGTAGCCCGCGAGGCCGGGGTGGCTCTCGGTACTGTTTCCAAAGTCATCAACGGGCTGCCGGTGGGTGAAAGCTACCGGCTGAAGGTGGAAGCTGCCGTCAAGAAACTGGATTACCAGGTCAACACCAGCGCCAAAGCGTTGAAAAGCAACCGCAGCGGCTTCATCGCCCTGATCATTCCCAATACCATCACCCCGTTCTTCGCCCTGCTGACCCACCACGTCAACATGGCGCTGGAACGCCGCGGGTATAAGATGATGCTCTGTTTTACCGAATATGACAACGACCGGGAGTTGGAGTTCATTCGCATGGTGCGGCATAATCAGGCCGACGGCATCATCGCCCTGACCTATACCCCGGATCTCGAGATCCCGGCCGGCATCCCCTTTGTGACCATAGACCGCTTTTTCAGCGTCGAGGTCCCCTGCATCGCCTCAGACAATTTCGGCGGCGGCAAGCTGGCGGCTCAGAAGCTGGCCGAGCTGGGCTGCAAACATCTGGCCTGTCTGCGGATCGGCTCTTCGCTGGTCAACGAACCCAGCAAGCGCAAGGACGGCTTTGTCAGCGGCTGCATGGAGCTGGGGCTGCCCTTTGAGGTCTGCAACCTGCCGGACGGTTCGCCGCTCTCGGCGTTCGAGGTGTTCCTCAAGCGGCACATCCTGGAAAGCGATCATCCGCTGGACGGCATCTTCTGCGGCAACGACTCCCAGGCCTGGCAGGTGGTCAACATCCTGCGCACGATGGGCCGCCGCGTTCCGGAAGATGTGCAGGTCATCGGGTTTGACGGCACCCGGATGTTCGGCAACCTGGACTATGTCTGTTCCACCATCGTGCAGCCGGTGCAGGACATTGCCGAAACCGCGGTGAACATGGTGCTTTCCAACGATTTCACCGGTCTGCCGCCGCTGATCTGCCTGCCGGTGCGCTACCAGCCCGGCGGCACCACCCGCGACAGTGTGCAAACGGAGGCGAATGAATAAATGGCATTCAGTCTGTTCCGCCCGTTCAACACGGGTGAACCGCAGCGGGACTCCCGCGGCCGCCTGACCGGCATCGACCGCTATCAGGATGTCCTTGGCCGTTGCTGGAAGCGGTTTTTCCTCAGCGGTTTGGTGACGCTGGCCGGTTTTGTCCCCTTTGCACTGGGCGTGGGCTATGCCATCCTGAGCAGCAGCATTCTCGTTCTGCTGCCGGCCGCGATGATCGGCGGGGCTGTTGCCGGCCCCTTTGTGGCCTGCCTGTACGACGGCATCCTGCGGGCGCTGCGGGACGCCCCTGGCAGCTGGCGCGGAAATTTCCGCCGCGCCTTCCGCCAGAACTGGCGGGGCGCCCTGCTGCCCGGCGCACTAACCGGCCTGTTTGTGGGCGCCGCCGCTTTTGCCGGCATGATGCTGTTCGCCTGGAGCAGCGTCTGGCCCACGGCTGGCACGATCTGCGTGTATCTGTTCAGCTGGCTGCTGTTTTTTGCGATCTCGACGCTGTACTGGCCGCAGCTGGTGCTGTTTGAGCAGTCCAACCTGGTGCGGCTGCGCAATCTGTTGCTGTTCACGCTGAAATACTTCTGGCGCGTGCTGGGCGCGTCTGCCCTGCAGCTGGTATTCTGGCTTTTGATGGTCCTGTTTGCGCCCTGGACGCTGTTGCTGCTGCCCTTTGTGGCTGTTTGGTTCATTCAGTATGCCGTTCTGTTTTTGCTGTACGACAAGCTGGAGGAAGCCTTCCGGCTGGAAGAGCAGATTGCCGAGCAGTTCCCTGACCAACCGGTGCGGCGGGATTGACCCCACACCGGGAGCAAATCTGTATTTTGTTTCTATACGAGGAGGCTCCTTATGATCGATGTTGTTGCTTTGGGCGAATTGCTCATCGACTTTGCGCCGGTTTCCGCCAACGCCGCCGGGTATCCCACCCTGGCCGCCCAGCCAGGCGGCGCACCGGGCAATTTCCTGGCCGCGCTGCAAACCTACGGCTGCACCACCGCCCTGATCGGCAAGGTGGGCGCCGACCGCTTCGGCGACCTGCTGAAAGCCACGCTGGCCGAAAAAGGCATCGAGACCCGCGGCATCGTGTCCGACCCGGCCGTGTTCACAACGCTGGCTTTTGTGACGCTGGATGCCACCGGCAACCGGGAGTTCAGCTTTGCCCGCAAGCCCGGTGCCGACACCTGCCTGCGGACCGATGAGGTGGACCTGGCCCTGATCGACGAGGCAAAGGCGTTCCACTTCGGCACTTTGAGCCTGACTGATGAGCCGGCCCGCGCCGCCACCCAAAAGGCGGTCGCTTACGCCAAAGAGAAGGGCAGGCTGATCAGCTTTGACCCCAACCTGCGCAAAC
>ERZ1090865.257-NODE-257-length-32833-cov-11.642291_pt1 | contig 32833 bp, 34 predicted proteins | sample MGYA00478478_ERZ1090865 | MGnify/ENA primary metagenome ERZ1090865 (study PRJEB33644, sample SAMEA5815715) | chicken gut metagenome | biome: Chicken; feature: Gastrointestinal Tract; material: Caecum | place: Ireland | collected 2019-01-01 | study: A study of the... | reverse complement strand
AAATTTGGCCTCGAACGCCCGACACTTGAAGGTTAGTTTCTCCCGACCCGAATACCACTGCGACCAAGGCTTTCAATACACCTCGCAAGCATATTTCAAGCTGACTAAACATACGGCATTAAGCCTTCGATGTCAAGACGTGGGAACCCGTATGACAACGCTATGGCGGAAAATTTCTTCTCCATCCTCAAAACGGAGTGTATCTACCGCCACAAACCGGCGACCTTCTCTGAAGCCGACGAGATGATTGACCGCTATATCCACTTTTACAACCATGAGCGCATCCAAAATCAAAACCACCCGTTGAACGGGTGGTTTGAACAAGCCCTATAAGGGCCTATCTCCTGTGGTCGCTCCCTAAAGGGAGCCCTGAAAAGTCTGGCAACCACACTTTTACCACGGGCCGCCCCCTACTCGGGGGCATTTTTTATGCCTTCTTTGCTTTCTCTCCTGTGAAGGGATCTACAAACTCTTTGAGGCTCAACTGATCATTTGCTATATCATCTTGCAGCTGATTTCGAATATACTCCTCTGATCGCCCCTTCATACTTGCCTACCGTATCTACGTAATATCCCCTACACCAAAAGTGCCGGTTTCCGTATTTATACTTTAGGTTTGCATGCTTATCGAAGATCATCAGGCTGCTTTTACTTTTCAGGTATCCCATGAAACTTGCTACGCTTAAGTGCGGCGGTATTTCCACTAGCATATGGATATGATCCGGGCAGCATTCCGCCTCTATGATCCTTACTCCTTTTCTTTCGCTCAGCTCTCTTAGTATTTTTCCTACGTCCGCTTTTATCTTTTTGTAAATGATCTGACGGCGGTACTTCGGCGCAAATACTATGTGATATTTGCATCTGTATTTGCTATGTGATAAACTCTTTATGTCATCCATTGACAAGAACCTCCTGTGCTTTTGCTTGGTTGCCAGACCAGCTTTATTCTAGCACAGGAGGTTCTTTCTCTTCACTAAAGTATTTTTTATCCACCCCCAGTTGAACTGGGGGTTTTATCATGCCTATTCGGCGCCAGCAAACAGGAGTGCCGCCGGTGGTTCCTCCTTTCTTGCCAAGCCACAAAAATACCGCCCGTAGTCTCGTTTGGGCGGTATCTCTGCGTAAGATTGGCAGTCCATTGTTGATTTATATAATGTTCCCTTTGTACACCGAAAAATAGTTAATAATCTTAGGTGTAAACACCAGCTGTCCACAAACTTAGTCCAGAAAATATGCGCCCCCTTTTTTTCTCATTGCCTCGTACATATCCGATATCCTAACATCCTTGATTCCTGGACTGTCTGGGCCTGGATCATAGATTTGAATCCAATCTTCATCTAAAACTTTTTTTAAAAGTGAGGCATGTCCTAGATCAGCATATTGTTCTTTGTTATACAATACGCCATAGCTGAATGTGAGAATCACATATTGTCCCTCGGCTAACCGTTTACGCAACACAGACGTAAGGCCGACTTCATCCGTATGTAGTCCGTCCAAGTAGGATACATGAATATCAACCGAAACTTCATCAAATATTTCCTGCAGCAAAGATGTTGAGATTGCAACACCGTAGTCATTTTGTATTGAACTATACTTAACATTTTTGATTTCAGTTTTATAACCATCGGGTACTGTTATGCCCGCCTTTTCGGCCAACTCGTATTGAGAAATATTGACATTATTCTGCTTTAGAATCATTTCTAATAATGCGAATAGGCACAGATAGTTATCTGCTATGACATAGTTCATCGATTCCCGCCTCCATTCGAAGACTGAATAGCCTTATACTCATTGACGCACTGTTCGATCAGCGATTTATCCTCTTGGCATTTTTTCCACCAGACATTCCATATGTTTTGATATATAGTACATTCCTTAGTGTCGCTATTATATTCTTTAAGATAATAGCTTTTCCCAGAAGTCTGTGTCGTTACGATTGCCGCGCTCACAGATCCAGTACCTTTAAGACTTGCAATTCTTCCCCTAAGTTTAGTGTCAGGATTATAGCACTTATGCTGTACTGCCCTTCTCAACTTTTCGCACAGGTTTATATTTCTCCGTCTGCACATTCTATTTTCTGGGCAGTCATTGCATAAGTCACATGCTAGACAGGTAAATCGATCTGGACAGCTTCCGCATTCCTTTTCTTGTACAAATTTAATCGTTAACGCATCACCGAGTGTATGCTTCAAGAAACCTATTCTTAGTCGTGTGTCCACATCTACTGGACGAAGGCACAGGATTTTTATGTCGCGGAATTTCATTTTCTTTAATTGGAGAAACTGTTTGTTTTCCGTAATACAGTTTTTGTTGTGCCTCCTTCGATCAGAGTTTCTTCCTGCTCTTGGTACATCGCCGAAAAAGTCCAAATCTCCACCAAAAATGCATAATGTTGCAGCATAGTCCGCTTTTTCAGTAAATTTTCTAATCATTTTGTCGAGTTTAGCTCTACTAACGATTTCTCTTTTCCAGACCAGAAGAACGCAAACTATAACCCACGCTATTGCAAGAAATAACGTTAGTTTTGTTAATGTTGCGTTCTGGTAAATAGTTTCTGTAAGTATAACATAGATTGCTGCAAGTGTTATTGTTCCACAAATTTGTGTTTTTTTCTTAACCGACATCGAAAGAAAGCCTGTGACAACACCTATTACCATAATATAGGTATTCATAATTGCTGAGGAATTTTCTCGAATCTCATCGATTATATCCATTATTCATACGCTCCCACACTAGTTCCTTTTGATTTGGCTTGAACGACATACACAGCGGGATAACATTTGCCCCATATACTTTCTGATTATAGCAGACTTCGGTTGGGGAGAGAGTGCCGATTTTAGTTGTTTCATTATGCTTGGATTCAAAAATCACCTGTCCTGAGTTATACCTAGCTAAACACTCATTCGTTCCAATTGTAAAGGCACATACTTTTATCTGCCCATCCGGCATTATAAGAGCACGTTCCCCCATTTCAAGAGGGCAATATAAGTAACGGTTCCTTGCTTTCAAGATTCTTTCTTTTTCTATAAATCTCATCGGGATCCTAACCTTGATTTTAAATCTACTATTCGATACTTCCGATGTTAACAATTGGTATATATCTTTCCAAGTCGTCGGTTCAATATTTGTATCTTCAATCCAATTATCTCGGGCTATACCTACTTTTAATATCGGGTGGAAATTAATAGATTGAACCCCAATGTCCTGCGCAAATTGAATCATGGCATTCAGATTATTTATACCAGTCCGCACATCTGGGCAACTATACTTGTGTACACAAGAGGTGATTTGTACTTTATATCCTCTTGAAACTGCATAAACTATATTGTTTACGCACTTCTGGTATGCTCCTTTACCACGCATAATGTCATTTGTAGTTCTATCATGGCCGTCAAGACTAAAAGTTATTTCGTCTAATAATTTGACTCTTTCATCATCGAGGAAATCATTATTGAACTGGCCATTTGTGTCAACTCGCACATAAGTATATCCAAGATCCTTAGCCGCCTCAACAACGTCTCCAAAGTATTTGTCATTCTCTTGGTCATAATATAATGTTGGTTCCCCGCCAAGAAAAGATACTTTATATGCTCCAAATTCACGGAAATCCGTTAGTAGCTCCTTGAGTGTACGGAAATCGATGCAATCAGATTTGTCACTTAGAAGCGGTTTGTAGAGGCATTGTTTACATCTTAATTGGCATAGATTGGTTAAATACACGAAAACCTGTTTAACTTTCTTATTGAAGTAGATTCTCGTTTTCTCGTCAAACTGCATAAGTACCTCTCTACATAGGTTAAGTGAACTCTCTAAAAAATTGACTAGAGACTATTCCATTACTTCCTTGATACTTTGAACTGGAATAATTATCATATTCTCCTAAAACAGTGTGATAGAATATTTGACATATTTTCATACCAGGGTATACTTTTACTCTCTTCATGCATGTGAGTTGTAGTGTCCAATATCCGCAGAAGCCAATATCACCGAAGCCCGAAGTCAAATGGACACTTATTCCCAATCTACCAACTGAGGAACGGCCCAATATCATGGGCACCAACCCTCTAGTTTCCGTGTACTCCATGGTTCTTGCAAGATATAATTGCCCTGGTTCGAGTATGAATCCTTCGTCTGTGATAGTAATTATTTCCGTTTGATTGTCTCTTCTGGCGTCCAGAATGTCATCCTTATAAATTACCAGTTCATTAAATAATCTCAGATTGTAGCTATTCGGATTGAGTTGTTCTGGATTGTAAGGTTTGATAACAATATCTTTGCCTAATCTCTTTTCGATTTCCTTTCCTGTAAGAATCATGAATATTTGCCTCCATATTTAATAGATTTTTAATAACTCAACTTTAAATCAGCGCCTACCGGACAGTGGTCGCTTCCATATACGCTAGAATAAATTGTGGCGTGCAAAAGCTGACTCTCAGCTTGCTCCGATACTAGAATATAATCGATTCGCCACCCAATATTTCTCTCTCTGACCCCTTTCCTATATGACCACCATGTATATGCACCCGTCTTTTTCGGATTCAAATACCTATAGCTATCTATAAAGCCAAGGTTTAGCAATCGGGTAAAAGCATTTCGTTCCTGTAGGGTATACCCAGCGTTTCTCATATTTGCCCTCGGATTAGCCAAATCTATTTCTTTGTGTGCGACATTCAAATCACCACAGATAATCACTGCCTTTCGATTTTTCAGTCGTTCGACATGGTCAATAAAAGCACAATTGAATTGTTCTTTGTACTTCAGATGTTTGAGATTCCTTTGAGAATGTGGTGCATAAAAATTTATAATATAAAAATCGTTAAATTCGAGGGTAATTACTCGTCCATCCTTCATCCCCACGCCACTTGACAATCCATACATAATATCATTCGCCGGACATTTGGAGAATATTGCTGTTCCCGCATAGCCTTTTTTCTCCGCAGCGTACCAGTAAACACTATATCCTTGCGTATCAAGTTCGACCTGCCCCGGATCCATTTTAATTTCTTGTACGCAAAATATATCCGCATCAACCTCAGAAAAGAACTCCCAGAATCCCTTTTTTATACACGCTCTTAGCCCATTCACGTTCCACGATATTATTTTCATCTCACTTTTTCTGTTTCTTTTTGTAACGTCTCTGATTCGAGGACGTTTTATCTACGACTTCGATCCCGCTTATCTTGCTGGTGACCACACACCCTAAAAATAGTGTTCCTAACAAGAGTCGATTCTTCCGCTCTATTCTATTCCATTCATATCCCTTAAATAAATCCTTAACCAAAAAAATTTCTCCCTCGTTAAGATTGTTCGTTTCTGATAGCGCTTGGCTTAAGAGAGAATCAACATTATCCATGATAACCTCCACAATAATCATATTGATATTGTTATTCTAACGTTCTATGTCAGAAAAGTCAATCAGTCCTTGTGGCAATTTTAATAATGTGAACTATTAACAATACAACCTCTGGGGGAAAAGGTGTCAAAAATCATATCTAACTTCAAAGGCATTACAGACGGATTTTTCCTTGACAATCCATGACATTTTCCCCTGAAATCAAGAATGATCGAGTTGTATAGTCCTCAAAACAAAGTGGCAGCAGTATAATCCAACAGAGATTGAACTGCCGACATTTTTGTATTACTTGCGACGCTGTCTGCTTCTGGAAATGGAAACGCGTTATATTAAGCGATATCGCTATAATACATTAACACCCCAAACCCATCCCCGTAAAATAACAGATCGGTATCCGTTCGCTTCGGTGCCGCGTCAGCTTTATGCGGCACTCCTGCCAATTTAGCCTCCACCTCAGCCAGGCTGATCTTCCGCCGCTCGCGGTCAAAGTTGAAGTTGACGACCAGCTGGTCATCAAAAAGATAGACGGTGTTGACAAAGCAGTCGATGATCCGCTTCTGCACCCGAACATTTTCCAAGTCCAGATGCTTGAACTGTGAAAGCCAGAACACGATTTGGTCGTGTTCCAATTTAGGATGCTTCAGTTCCTCTTGGCCGATGCTGGCTTCCAGCTCCCGGCGCCGTTTTTCAAGTTCATCCAGCCGTTGTTTGGAACTGTCGCTGATAAAGCCCTCTTCTACGGCGGAAATCAAATTGCTGATCCGGCGGTTTACGTCTCGCAGCTGCCCGCGAAGAGCCGGAAGCCTCGGGTTTTCTTTATCGCTGCTTTCCACCGCCAGGTTTACGATGCGCTCCGTGATCTCATCGCGTTGCACATAGGTGACCGCAACGTATGTAACCGCGTGCTCCAGCCATTCCTTGCGCACTGCCTTGAGACCACAGGTTTCTTTCCCGCCGCGTTTGCGATTGCCACATTTGTAGTAGTAATGAACCGTGCCGGTTTTGCTTGTACCACTGTCACCGGCCACCATTGCACCACACTTGCCGCAAAACACTTTGGAAGTCAGGATAAAGGGAACTTCTGCGCGAACGCGGACGGGCGCGATTTGATTTTGCTGGCTGCGCTGCTGTACACGCTCAAAGGTCTCTGCATCAATCAAAGCGGGAACGGCGTTTTCAATCACCACATCTTTATATCGGTATTCGCCAAGATAGCGCCTGTTTTTCAGCATATTCTGAAAACTGCATTTGGTAAAGCACCGCCCCAAACTGGTGCGGACGCCCCGCTCGTTCAGCTCACAGCACAACTGCTTGATACCTTCGCCGTCCGCATAGCGTCGAAACACCTCCTGTACGACCGGCGCTGTCACCGGGTCGATTTGATAGTGCCGCTCATCGTCAATTCGATAACCCAGCGGAACATAACCGCCGTTGAACCGGGCCTTCAGCGCGTTTTCCTTCAAGCCGCGGGATACCTTTTCGCCCAGTTCGGCGGAATAGTACTCTGCCATGCCTTCCAGCAGGCTTTCCAGCATGATACCTTCCGGTGTGCTGGATATCGGCTCCGTTACCGAGATGATCTGCACTTTGTTGTTTTTCAGGATGCGCTTGTAATAGGCCGAATCGTATCGGTTGCGGGAGAAGCGATCCAGCTTCCACACAAGGATCGTATCGAACAGGCCTTTTTTACTGTCCTGGATCATCTGCTGGAACTGAGGGCGATGATCAGTTTTGGCCGAAAACGCCCGGTCAATGTAGGTTCCTACGATCAGGATGCTGTTTTTCTCCGCATATTCTTTACATTCGCGCAGCTGGCCCTCAATGGATTCTTCCCGCTGGTTGTCGCTGCTGTAGCGCGCATAGATAACACCGTTCATGCTTGGCCCTTTCGCTCAATAGGTTTGGCCATGAAATGACCTTGGTGTTCATTCTATACGCTGCGTAAACCCAATTTTCAACAGAGCTATTCATTATCTTTGTCGCGACTTGAATCAGTATTCAATGTACTTGCCTCTTTTGCTATTTTAGCTTGAACGCTAGCGGCAACGATATCAGATGGCAAAGGACTCAACATATAGCAACACTTGAAAATCAGCCACCAAATGTAAAGCGCTGTGTAAGTTTGATACTGTGCATCACTTAATATGCCGTGACAGAATTCATTGCGGAAATTCAGTCCATAGGGAGATACAAAAACTGTCTTTAGTGTAAAAAGAAAGTCCTCGTCCAAGCATTCCTGGACTTTTTCTGCTTCTAAAAGGGCATGAAAAGTTTTCAACTCTTCTGTACCATCTTCCTTAAGGTTATAGACTGGTTCTCCACACATTTCGGCAATGTGTCGAATGGAGTTCTCAATTTGAGGTGTCAGAATGCAAAGCGCAGTTAAAAAGTCTCCCCTTATTCCGGCATAAAGACCTTTCGTGTATAGCTGTATGCGATCTAGCGGCACAAATCCACTGCTGATAACAATTTCTCGAATCATTTCCTCTGGTATGGAAATCTGTTGAATAAACCTATGTACATTTGCCAAAATAATCTGTGAAGTCACTGCGATTTCGTGACATACACTGCGTTCCACCTTTAACCGTAAGGCTTTTTTGTCAATTTCTGTTACGTTTTCCGTGTTTTTGGTCAAGCTTCCCACTTTGGCTTTTACTCGACCATCACTTCCGATAACCGTCGATGAAAAGAAATCGATAATAGAACGATTCGATAAAATTACGTTTTCATGCTCTTTTTTCTTCAGAAAATCCATGCAGTTTGCTAAAAAGTAGATATATTCTTCTGGTCCTTCTAGACTTTCGAGGATTGTCATCAACACCGCAACAAGTTGCGATGCATCTCCGGAATGCTGAAATAAAGGGAGTGCCTTTAAGCCTTCTTCCTCTAACTGTTGAATCTCAAATAAAAGTTGTTTTCTGTAATTTTTTGCATCTTCCGTTTTTAATGCCTTTAACTCATTCACAGCATTCTTCAACAGATTCGCACGGCGGAATTTATCGTTTCCATCGGTGTTTTTGAGACTGTTCGCTGTATGAATAATTGCTTGAGCTTTCTTCCATATTATTTTTTCTTTTTGAATCTGGCTATTCTTTGTATCATCATACAAGGATAAAAGCAAATCGCAGTACTTTCCTATCAGGATGTAATCCAGTGAATCAGATAACTCATGCAAGGCATCCTCCGCCGCTCTTATCAGGGGGCCTTTTTCTTCATCCCACCTTTTGGCTGTTTTTAGAAGGCGATAATAATCATAATTAGCATTTACTTTTTTCGATATTGTTTCCCTCAGCAATTCAACGATTTCCTTCTTTCTAAGATTTTCTTCCCCAATTGCTTTTGCGAGGGAAATATAGCGATTTATTGACCAAAAGCAGACAGAAAAAGATGAGCATTTCAATGTGGTACGATAGTACCACAGCGCCTTTCTTGCGCAATCGATTTTCTTATCTACAAACCAGAAGAAGTCGCAGATTCTTCCTTGATAGAGGTCTTTCACACCGCATTCCGTTATTTTGGCCAGGATCTTTTTCTCCGCTTCTATGTCTAAATTAGCCCACCATTTTTTTAACTCATCGACTGAGTAGAAAGGAGTATCTTCTGGCTTTTTGATTGGTTTCCCGAAAATTGCAGAGTATACAATAGGATGGTTACCAAACAAATTTATCCCATTCACGCTATTTGCTGCTTGGTCTATATCTTCGTTGTTCAAAATATCTATCAGTTGTTGCAACTCTTCCGGCGTCATATGGTCACTCCTCGTGGTTGTTGTATGTTTAAGAGATATAGGTATACTAACACTTATTTTGACATTATTCAATTTCCGTTCTCGCTTTTCACGTCCCAACATCGCATTGCCTTTGCACAAAATCCGCACCCCAAAGTGCTTTCCCCCGTGAATCTACTATGCTAAACTGAATACACACAAAGTTGCCCCTCCTTGCGGGCATTTCAAGAGCTGTACACGGCGCTGTGCCGTGTGCGGCTCTTTTTTTGTGTCAAATTACACAGGAGGCACCCCCACATGGCCACACCACCCTTTTGCTTTTGTTAGACGTACACAGTACGCCGCCGGGACGCAAACCGGCCAAGGCAGTAAGACCACTGCGTCAATACTGCGCCCCGTATACGTCACTTTTCACCCTTGACGCACACCATACGTCCCCAAGGCGTATACCCCAAACCGCAGACGTATCCTGTGCGTCACGATTACGCCCAAAGAAGGTGATCCTTATGAAACTGCGCGCTGATCTGTACCGCCGGGAGGCGGGCGAGCTGCTGCGCAATATCTCAATGTACCCTGGGCTGTCTGAAACGCAGCTCTGTCACTTCTTTCCAGGCAAGGAAGAGACCGTCCGCACACTGCTGGCCCACATGGTACATACCGGGCGGGCTGTTCTTTCCGCTGAAGGACGCTATTTCGCCAGCGCCGAACAGCTCGACCAATACGATCCGAACATCGCCCGCGCCGTGTGGGTACTGTTAGACCTTTTGCCGCAGGTGGAATATCACGCTGCGGCCGAGTTCCCAGCCGCGTTGCTCTTCTTTGCCGACGGGCAGATGATCGAAGTCGTCTGTGTGCCCGCCGGGCGGGAGGTGCTGATCGACCAGGTATTGCAGCAGCGCGGAAAAGACGACACCCAGGTCATCGCCCTGGTGGACGATGTTGCGCAAATTTCCTTGTTGACTGCCGCCTGTATCACCGCCTTTTGCACCGTAGGTGCGGACGGTCATGTCAGCTACTACCAGAAAGCGGGCGAAACATGAATCGGGAGAAACTGTATGACCGCATCATGCTCGAACACCGCAATCTGATCCAGATCCACAAAAGGCTGTACGAAGCCCAACATCTGCCGCCGGATGCGACGCTGGACGAGGTTACTGGTCTGTTGACCGACGCGGCCCTTCTGGCCGAGAAAACCACCTGCCGCCTGCGCAATCTGCTGTTCGATACCGCCCCCACACCGCGGCACGATTACTTTTCCCGCGCCGCCGTGGAACAGGGCATTTCCGTCACTTATCGGGACGGCATCCTTTGCGTGCGGCTGCCGCGTCTGCTGCCCAAAAAGCGGCAGAAAAGCAGTGCAGCCTTTCTTCTCCCTCCGCTGCAGACGGCGCTGGACGGCTTTTGCAAAACGCATCCGTTTCCGCTTTATGCCCACTGTGTGGTATGCGTCGAGCACGTCTATGACGCCGCGCTGCCACACAGCCAGATGCGGGACTACGACAATCTGCAGCTCAAGCCGGTGCTGGACATGGTCGCACTCTATGCCATGCAGGACGACAGTGGTTCGCTCTGTGACCTCTACCAGACTTCCTGCCTTGAATTTGAACCGTGTACCCGCGTGACCGTACTGCCGCCGGAAGCCTTCCCACGCTGGTTCGAAAGCCACAAAAACAACAGCAAAACCCTATCCGAAAATCGGCCCATTATGCCGCAAATTTCACCGACAACCGATCAGACGTCGTCATCGCAGCCGTGATGCGGTTTTTGACCGCCGCGCCTCGGATATTTTGCACCGAAGCCAGAAACCTCCCCGGTACAATTCACTTTTTGGAACCAGAAAACATGGAAAAACAAATGCAACTTCCCACGCCCGGCACCAGGGCCTACGACCTCCTTGCCTTGACCGCCCTTTCCGGCGAGTACCCGGCAAGTTCGGTCAGCCGCCTGGTCGGCAGTACAGCCTACGCCGAAAAGGTCGTGGCTCGTCTCAAAGCAGACGGATTTCTCCGCACCGTGTACCGGGACAGGCTCCGGGGCTATCGGCTGACAGCCGCGGCCAAACACCGGCTGCTGGCATCTGCCCCCAGCCGTTTTGCTTTCTACCTGACCGGCAGCACCGACACCAACCGCGTCAAATCCGAGCCGGTCCGGCGGCTTCGGCTGCATCGGGTCGCCCAGGTATACACCTCGGTCTACAAAGCGGGGATCGCGCTGTTCCGGGATGACAAGCCCTGCCCGTTCTCCGCCGCCGCTCTTCGCAACTCTGCTCCGGCCGCTTTTTATGGCTCCCGGGAAGTCAAGGAGATGGGCGTTGAGACCGTCAAGATCCGCGGCTCCCGCATGGTTGGGGTGTTGGCTGCTCCCGGCGGGCCCGGTCTCTGCTACAACTGCGCCGGGAATATACCAGCCTTTGACCATCAATCTGAACTGCGGACCAAAGTGTTCTTCCAGAACCTGGCGCGCCGCAACGGCATTGCTCAGAGCAATGTCACCGGCCTGCTGTTTGCCGACCACATTGAGACCTTGGGCCAGGTGCTGGCCCAGGCCCACACCCGCGACCGGGAGTATTTTCTGTTCGGGGAGGGCTGCGAGCCGTTCTACTTTCTCACCAATGATCACCACGGGGACGTCCTGCTGCGGTTGGTGTGCGACCCGCCTTTGCTGCAGGCTTTTCTGTCCGTGCTGCGCCAGGGCTTTGCGCCGCCGGACACCGGCGGGCAGATCGAGCAGGACGCCATGACCGCCACTGGGCTGCCGGTGCTGTTTGCCTGTCTGCCCGACCTGCCCCGGCTGTTCCGCTTTTGCTCGGCGCTGGAGTTGCACGGCCGGCAAGGCGTACTGGTCTGCTTCGATTTCCAGGCAGCCGCCTTAAAACAGGGATGCGGCGACCGCGTTGCTTGCAGCTCATCGACTTTGATAAATTCGAGAGGGGGTTCTTGCCCATTTGAGATTACCACCCAAAAAGATTCTGCTCGCCGCCGCAGGCAGCACCCTGCTGCTTGGCTATGCCGGCGGCTTTCTCTCCCAGATTTTGAGCGGCTATGCCGCCTGGCAGGAAAGTGGAGGCGTCCCGGGCAGTGGGACTTCACCACCGCTGCCGTCTCTTTCCCCGGTCGCCTGCCTGCAAGGGCTGCTGGTTCTTCCGTATGGCATGTACGGCCTTTTGCTGTGCGGCGGCGCTGTGGCGCTGCTGGCGCTGTACCGCAAGCTGTCCGCCGACAACGGCGAGTACGATGCCGACCGCAACTTTGCCTATGCGTCGAGCGGAACCTACGGCACATCCGGCTGGATGACCCGGCAGGAACTTGGCGGCGTGTTGGAACTTGTCCATGACCTACGGGGCCACACCGGCACCGTTTTGGGAATGCTGGGAAGCGAGATCGTCTGCGTGCCGGAGAAGAGCCGCCTCAACCGCAACATTGCGGTGTACGGCGTCAGCGGCAGCATGAAGACCCGCTCCTATTGCCTGAACCGCATCCTGCAGGGCGTGGCCGCCGGCGAATCGCTGGTTATCAATGATCCCAAGTCGGAACTTTACGAGACCGCCAGCGAATATCTCGCGGCCAAAGGCTACACCGTCCGTGTGTTCAATCTGGTCAGCCCGGAATGTTCGGACGCCTGGAACTGCCTGGAGGAAGTGGACGGCCAGGAACTGAACGCCCAGCTGTTTGTGGACGTGGTTATCAAGAATACCCAGGGCAACAGCAAGGGCGACAGGTTTTGGGACAGCGCTGAGATGAACCTGCTCAAGGCCCTGGTGCTGTATGTCGATCTGAGCTACCCGCCAGAGCAGCGCAACATCGGGCAGGTCTACCGCCTGCTGACCGAGTGTTCCGACGCTGAACTGCGGCAGGTGTTTGAAATGCTGCCGATCCAGCACCCGGCCAAAGGCCCCTTCAACCTGTTTCAGCAGGCTTCGGACACGGTGCGCAGCGGCGTCATCATCGGGCTTGGCACCCGGCTGCAGGTATTCCAGTCGCAGCTGATCCGGCAGATCACCAGCGCCAAGGAGATCGACCTGGAACTGCCCGGCCAAAAGCCCTGCGCCTACTTTCTTGTGACCAGTGACCAGGACAGTACCTTCGACTTTTTGGCCTCGCTGTTTCTCTCGTTCGTGTTCATCAAGCTGGTGCGCTATGCCGACCGCAACTGCAAGGGCGGGCGGCTTCCGGTTCCCGTCCACATTCTGGCCGAGGAGATCACCGCCTGCGGCACGATCTCGGAACTGTCCCGGCGGATCAGCGTGATCCGTTCCCGCGGCATTTCGATCTCCTGCGTGTTTCAGAATCTGGCCGGGCTGCAGAACCGCTATCCGCAGAATCAGTGGCAGGAGATTTTGGGCAACTGCGACATCCAGCTGTTCCTGGGCTGCACCGACCCATTGACCGCCGAGTATGTCTCGGCGCGCACCGGCATCGCCAGTGTGGCGGTGGCCAGCAGCTCCAAGGTACTCAGCACTTTCCGCCTGTCCAATTACACGCCGGAATACCGGGAGACCAGCGGCGTCGGCCGCCGCCCGGTTCTGACGCCGGACGAAGTGCTGCGCCTGCCCATTGAGGAAGCCCTGGTCATTGTGCGCGGCAAGAAGGTGCTGCGCGTCCGCAAAATGGACTACTCGCTGCATCCCGCCTACCGGGAACTGCATAGCTGCAAGGCTTCGGCCCATGTGCCAGCATGGCGGGCCGCTTTGGAGGCTGACGGCGAGGAACCGGACATAACGGTGGAGCCGCTGCCTCAGGCCACCGCCAAACCGCCTACCGGGAAAACTGGGAAAAAGGGTGCTGCCAGACGCAAATCCCCGGCCAAGACATCTGAGATCGAAACTTCCGCCCCCAAACCATCCATCGATGGCGTTATCGCCATCGACAAAGATTCCATTCTCTTCAAACCATAACACGATGGAGGTATCCCTATGGAACTGTACAACGAACTGACCGACATGCCCCTTACCGAACAGATTCCCGATGAAACCATTACGATTCCTGAGCACGCAGAAACCGAACCCGATGTCGAAACGCCCGCGCCTCTTCCCGCCGCTCTGCTGGATGATGACCCGGACGACACCCCGCCCGCAGCCCCGGCGGCTGCCGAGGAGCCTGCGCCTGCTCCCGCCCGGCGGAAACCCGCTGCAACCGCCCCGATTCTGACCATCGACAGCCGAGGCAGCGTGGAGAGCGAGGACGCCCGGGAGGCCGCGGCCTGGCATGATATCCACAATGCCTATCGCACCCGCAAAATCTTGAGCGGCCAGTTGGGCGGCATTGAGCAGACGGCGGGCGGCAAGACCATCGCCACAGTGGAGTACAACGGGTTCCGCATCGCTATCCCACTGAAAGAGATGATGATCCAGCTGGGTGACACCAGCGGCCAGAGTGCTTCTGCGGTGGCGCTGCGGCAAAACAAACTCCTGGGCAATATGCTCGGCGCAGAGATCGACTTTGTGGTGCGCGGCATCGATTCGGGCAGCCGCAGCGTTGTGGCCAGCCGCCGCGACGCCATGCTGCGCAAGCGTCAGCTGTTTTTTCTCACCCCCGGCCCCGGCGGGCGCCCGCGCATCGAAGCGGGCCGCATTGTACAGGCGCGGGTGATCGCGGTGGCCGAAAAGACGGTGCGGGTCGAAGTGTTCGGCGTCGAGACTTCCATCCTGGCCCGCGACCTCGCCTGGGACTGGATCGGCGATGCCCATGACCGGTTTGCCGTCGGGGACGAGGTGCTGGTGCGGGTGCAGGAGGTGCGCGGCGATACCCCCGAGACGCTGTCCATCCGGGCCGACATCAAAAGCACCACCCCCAACACCTGCGCGGAGAACCTGAAAAAGTGCCGGGTACAGAGCCGCTACGCCGGCTGCGTCACCGATGTACACCGCGGCGTCGTCTATGTGCGGCTGTCCAACGGGGTCAACGCGGTGGCCCATTCCTGTTATGACCACCGTATGCCGGGCAAGAAAGACGATGTCAGTTTTGTCGTGACCAAGCTGGACACCGAGCGCAGCGTCGCCGTGGGCATCATCACCCGGATCATCCGGCAAAACCTGTAATCGTATGCAGGGCAACATTTTACTTAGGAGGGCCGATCCCATGTCTGTGTTTCGGGTCGAACGCAACCGCAATTATACCTACATGAGCAACTACCATCTGCGGGACCGCCGCCTGTCGCTGAAGGCGAAGGGACTGCTCTCCCAGATGCTGTCGCTGCCGGAGGACTGGGATTATACCTTAGGCGGCCTGGCTCAGATCAACCGCGAGAAGATCGACGCGATCCGCGCCGCGGTGCGGGAGCTGGAAGCTGCCGGTTACATCGTCCGTTCCCGCGAACGGGATGCGAAGGGGCGTCTGCGTGGTGCGGACTATGTGATCTACGAACAGCCCCAAACACAGTCACCTGTGCCGGATTCACCTATGTTGGAAAATCCAATGTTGGAGAATCCTACGTTGGATTTCCCTACATCGGAAAATCCAACACAATTAAATAAAGATAAACAAAATAAAGACTTACAAAATACCGATTCTCTTCCTTTCCGGGCTACGTTGGAAGAAACTCGCCCTGCCTGTCAGCCCATTGATCCGGATACCGCCCCGGCTCCAACCTCCCCTGAGGATGTGCGCGATCAGATCGAGTTGGACAAACTGTGCCGCCAAGACCCGGACGATGCGCTGCTGTATCAGGAGATTGCCGGTCTTCTGGCGGATACTCTTTCCAGCCGGCGCAAGACCATCCGCGTGTCCGGCATGGATCTGCCCAGGGGCACCGTCCACCGGCGGCTGCGCCAGCTCACCAGCGAGCACATCCGCTTCGTGGTCGAGGGGCTCAAGCAGAACCACACCCAGGTGCGCAGCCCCAAGCAGTACATACTGGCCGCATTGTTCAATGCGCCGGTGAGCATGTACGCCAAGACTGTGCTGGACGTGGGGCATGACCTTTCCAGCGGCTTCCAGCCACCCGAAAGATGTTAATTTTCTGTAAATTCGTGCAAAAACGGCCGAAAATGCCCGATTTTGCCCATGAACAAATTGTGAACGTGACAGTAATAAGGGTATACAGATTTTTTCTGTTGATGACTGCTGTCCCCCCATCCCACCCAGGAGGTGATTTTTTGAAACGCACCCGCTTCCATTGCCCTTACTGCGGTTCTTTGGCCGTACTTCGTCCCGCTCGTGTCGTGTACGGCGACCGCCCTGAATCGAAAGACACCTGGCTCTATATGTGCCGACGTTGGCCCGCCTGCGATGCCTATGTCAAGGCACATCCCAGCGGCAGCCACTGCCCTATGGGGCGGCTTGCCAACGAGAGCGTCCGCCGCAAACGGGTACAGGCCCACCAGGCCCTGGACGCAGTGCAGCAGCACTGGGGCCTCGACAAGGAGGGCGTCTATGCCTGGCTGCAAAACGAACTGGGACTTCCGGCCAGCGAAGTACATATCGCCATGTTCGGCGAATACCGCTGTGACCAGGTCATCCGCCTCTGCCGCCAGGCCGCCGCTTCGCACACCCCGCGATCCGCATAGAGAGGAGGCTTTGCCTATGAAACGCAAACTTCGTCTGACCGCCGACCAACAACTTCTCGTAGAGGAAAACACCAACATCGTCCACTGGACGATTCTGCGCCGCATCCGTCAGAACCGCCGGGTCTGCGGTTTGGAATATGACGATTTGTTCCAAGAAGGCTGCCTGTGGCTGTGCCTGGCCGCCCGCACCTTCCGCCCCGGCAAAGTCCAGTTTGCTACATACGCCAAGAAGGTCGTCTACCACGGCCTGGTCAGCCATTGCCGCCGCGTCGCCGCCAGAGAACGGCACATGACCCGCCCCGATACCCAGGAGGACGCCGACTTCCTGCTGAAACGGACCGAAAATCGTTACGGCGAGCCTTATGCCGCCGCCCGCAGCCTGGCCGAAACGCTGGACCTGCTGGAACGCTATAAACAAAACTACGCGGGCACTGCCCGGCGCGGCATCGAAGCAATGGAACTCCAGCTGCAGGGAATGCGCCTGACCGACATTGCCAAACAGTATGACGTGCCGCCCAACCACGTTGGCGCCTGGATCTCCCGCGCCGCATCCAAACTACGGGAGGAGGCCGGTCTGCGCGAAGCACTTTTGGAGTAGCCTTTCCCATTGGCAAGCGCGGCGTTTTCGGTTAGTAACACACGAGTGCTGCAAATTTCCCCATCTTTGTTGCAAAATCGCCGGCTTCAAGCGTAGGAGATATACGAAATGCTTCACACACCAGCCAAATCAGGGAGGTTTGATCATGACCATGCAAACTTTGTATACCGCCAACGGCAATCTGATCCGCCGCCGCACCAAGGACGGCGTTGTCCCCGTCATTCGCGTCTGCCGGGATGAGTACGAGGTAGACCAGCAGGAACTGCTGCTCTGGGCACTGCTCAACTGGCGGATCGTCTCCTTCGCGCAGATCGGCCCGCTGTACGAGAAGGCCAACCGGCAGAACCCGCTGCAAACCTCGCGTTCCTGGCAGGACTGCACCCACCGGCTGCTGACCCGCGGACTGCTGATCTCCGGCATGGGCCGCACTGAATACGATGCGCTGTATGATCTGCTGGCTCGGCGGTTCGTGCGGCCGGTGTCCGGCGGGCTTTTGTCCAAAGTGTTGGCCTTCCTCCGTGTCACATTGTTTGACGGAATTTCGCTGCGGACTGCCCTGACGCTGTTTCGTATTGACCGCCGCAGCGCCAGCGAGCGCAAGGTCATGCGCCTGGCCAATCAAGTGCCGCTCTCCTGCGCCGAGATCATCCAGTGCCTGAACCTGAATGTACAAACCATCCCCAGCGAGGACGCGGTCATGGATGCACTGTACACCGAGCCCGACCTGACCTGCGACAACTTCCCGCAGAAGGTCTATGGCAGCCAGCACAGCCGCGAGGTCATCGAGGCGGTGGCCGGGCTCTATCTGCGCAAGCAGATCTTGCTGGATACATATTGAGGCAAGGGTTTCATTTTTGTAGGCAAGTGGTACACTTCCCATATATCCGGCAGACCCCCTTGCACACAAATTGCAAGTTCGCTGCACAGTCTTCGCAGAATCATCGATTGACAGTCATTTTTTTGCATGATATAGTTATGGTGTAATTGATTTTTGTGCCGCCGCAATGGCCGCGGAGCTTGCCTCCGCCTCACACGCTGTTATTTTTTCAAACAAGTGCCAGTAGAAGTTTGGCTCCCCTTGGGGCCGGAACTCTGCTGGCACTTTTTATATAGATATTCTTGCCCACGGGCAGAAAGGAAGTGAACGAAAACCATATACGGCAGAGGCAATACCGCTTCTGCCCATAAGCTCAAAGCCGCACCATGTGTACAGGATCGCCTGTTCCGCACGGTGCGGCTTTTCTCATGTAACAAACAGAAAGGATCGATATCCCATGAAAAAGGAATCTCCCATGTGGCACAGCGTCGGCATCCTGGCTGGCGTTGTCATTCTGATCGTGGCCTTCACCCGCGGCTGGCTGATGAGCGCGCTGCTGCTCATTGCCGCCTGTACCTGGGGTGCCTGGCTGCTCAGCACCCAGCGTCCGCCGGCCTCCAAACGGAGATCGGTACGCCGCCCCCGGGCAGCCGACACAGCTCCCGCGCCCGCCGAAGGGCAGGACGCAGCTGCTACCAACACACTGCTGCTCCTGCACGTCAACCAGCGTATCACCGAGATGCTGCACGCGGCTTTTCCCAATGTCACCTGGAAGTGGTGCGTCAAGAATCCGCTCCGCCTGATTTTGAAAGGCGGCGTCGGCCGCATCCGGGTGTACGGTGTGGAAGGTTTCGAGTATGCCGACATTGCCATCGAGACCACCGGCAAGGTGAACTGCAATATGCTGCGCATGGTACCGCTGAGCGCCGCGCAAGCCAGTGAATTGCAGGATTTTACCCAGACGGTGATCTCGGCGGAGCAGCTGAATGCCGGGCCTGATCCGAAGATCTGGTATGAGGAATCCGGGCGCAAGACGCTGGAACAGGTCGTCAACGACCTGAACTCGCGTGGCCACCACAGCCTGACGATCAACGAGGATGGCTCCATCCATATTTCCGGGGAAGATTCTCAGGATGACGCCGCCACTGCTTCGCTGGCGGGGTTCCCGCCGTCCAAGAAATGGTCGGAACTGGTGGACCTCTTTACGGAGGATGGCCTGAACGCCACGCTGAACCAGGATGCCATCGAGCTGACCTGGTGAGGAAGGAGCGTGATTCCATGAAACCCGGTATCCCGCTGTCTCAGATGCTGGCAGAAGTCAAGCGGCAGAGCGAGGCCAAGGTGGATTACCTTGTCGCCACGCCGCGCCTGCGCCTGGAACCGTTTGGCTCCGGCGTCTATCTGCACCTGTATAACGAATCCGGCAGCGAACCCATCGAACCGCTGTCCATCAGTTCCATTGCCCACCGGCAGATCGGTACCCATCTCAAGGTACCCGCAGCCTACTATGACCGCATGCTGAAAGATGCCCCCGAACTGCTGGCGCAGAACCTCAACTGCTGGTTTACCAAGGAACCGGCCCAGCGGATGCTGCGCACGCTGGACGGCACCGCCCGTGCTTATCTGAGCAACCGCTACCGGCGGATCGACAACCTGGACATCGCCAGGGTCGTTCTGCCGATTCTGGGCGCGCTGCCCGAAGCCTATTTTGAGAGCTGTCAGATCACCGACAGCCGAATGTACATCAAGGTGGTGAACCCGCGCCTGCAGATGGAAGTGGTTCCCGGAGACATCGTCCAGGCTGGCGTTGTGATCTCCAACAGCGAGGTGGGACTTGGTTCCGTTTGCGTCCAACCGTTGATTTTCCGTCTGGTCTGCTCCAATGGTATGGTCGTCAATGCCGCCGAGGCCCGCCGCAACCATGTGGGCCGTGTCTCTATGACCGAGGAAAGCCACATGATCTACTCCGACGCCACGTTGGCTGCCGAGGACAAAGCCTTTATCCTCAAACTGCAGGATACCGTTCGCGTCGCGGTGGATGAAGCACGCTTATCCCGTGTGGTGGATACGATGCGGGAGGCAAAAGAAGCCCGCATGAACACAGCTAACGTCCCGGCTCTCGTTAAGCTGACAAGTAAGGAATTCCACATCACCGAGAGCGAAAACGACCACATTTTGCAGCATCTGATCGAGGGAAATGACCTGACCTTGTACGGCCTTTCCAATGCGGTGACAAGACACAGCCAGGATGTGGAGAACTACGACCGCGCCAGCGAACTGGAAAGCATCGGCTACAGCATCCTGACTATGCCGGCCCGCCAGTGGTCCCGTATCAACCAGATGGCAGCCTGACCGATTGCTGCCAACCACTTTTACAACACAGGAGGAAAACGAAAATGACCAACACTGCCATGAACATGACCGCCGCCAATGCCGCCGTCCCGGCGCCCGTTGACTTCGAACTGCCCACCCTGGCGGAGTGTGATTTCAGTTCCGATGAACTGGCCGAGGATATGGATGGTATGACCATGAGCCTGCCCCGTGTCAAGATCCCGGCGGGCGGTGCTCTGCAGTTCGAGCTTCCCACCGGCGACCCGCAGAATCCCGACTATGTGCGCAGTCTGGTGGGGGTGATCCTGTACAACCACGCGAGCAACGCTTATTGGCCAGAGGGCAAAGAGTACGATGACAACGAACCGCCGCTCTGCCAGTCGGTGGACGGCAAGCAGGGCTACGGTGAGCCCGGCGGGGCCTGCGCCACCTGCATCCTGAACCGGTTTGGTTCCAGTGCGACAGGCCGCGGCAAAGCTTGCAAGAATATGCGGGTGCTGTATCTGCTGCGCAGCGGCGAGTATATGCCGCTGCAGCTGACACTGTCGCCTACCAGCATCAGCCCGTTCCGCGAATTTATGAGCCAGGCTTTTGTGGCCCGGCGGCGCGGCACCTACGGCAGCCTGGTGGAGATCGGACTCAAGCGGATGAACAATGGCAACGACTACAGTGTCGCCACATTCCGCCGTCTGGCCGATTTCAACGGCGAACAGCTCAAACAGATCACGGCCTATGCGCTGGGGTTCCGGGAGCAGCTCCGGGCCATGAACGCCCAGCGCGCCGTTATGCAGCAGGAACTGTTGGAGAGTGACTGCCAGGTAGAGGGAGAAACCGTCCCCACGGAAAGTGACGGTTCCTTCTGCGTAGCATCCACGGTAGACGGCGACACGGTTCCGCTGCCCGCCTAAGTTTACAAACATCCCCATTGCAGAGAAGAATCCGTCAGGCATCTACCTGGCGGATTCTTCTTATCTTGTAAGAACAACAAAGGAGGACACCATGCCTTTTGATGGCCCCTTGACCGAAGAACAGCGCCGCTTTGCTGAACAGAACCATGCACTCGTGTATAAGTTCCTGCACCAGCACGGCCTTTCGGTCGATGAATACTACGACATTGTGGTTTTCGGTTTTCTGCTGGCTGTACAGCGGTATCTGACCGATGCCAGCCTGGCCCCTTATGCCTTCTCCACCGTTGCCTGGAGCGCGATGGAGAGCGCGCTGCGGAACCATCGCCGCACGGCGCGGCGAAAACTGCGGCTGCATACCGGCAGCGGTCGGCATGGCCGGTACCGGCTTTGCCGGCGGGAGTTTTCCTCGGAAAACGAGTGGATGTCCCAGCTGGAGACCACCTTGCTGCTTCACTCGCTGGCCGCAATGGTTTCAGCACAACAGATGGAAGTTTTGCAGCTGAGAGCACAAGGTCTTTCCATTCGGTCGATTGCCGCCCGGCAGAAAACGACCGCCAAACAAATCAACGAACTGCTGGAGGATGTGCGCCGCATCCTTCACAAACTGTGTGACGAATGCTGAAGGAGGTTTCGCCATGAAGAAGGCTGTCAAACCCACCCTGTACCTGCATGGGAAACTGCTCTGCCCGCTTGCCTTGGGCCGAGCCGCAATCTTCTCGGTGGAGGATCGCATCTACCACACCTCGACAGTCGTCCGCATCCATGCGGTCAATTCTGACGAGGTGCATTTCGAGACTCAGCATACCCACTATTATCTCAACATCCGCCCTTTCGCCGTAGCGGTCCGGCGACCGCCAATCCCGGTTCTGGCCGCCTGCGCATGAGCGGATAAGGATGAGGAGGTTTTTGTTATGTCGATTACGAATGATGATTTACTGGTCATCCGGCAGCTGCTGGAGCAGACAATGGACGAGAAACTTCATCCGTTCCATGAGTGCCTTACCACCTGTGCAGGCAGGGCAAATCAGATTCTGGAGCAGTTGAACGATGTCAAAAAAGGAGTCAATTCCATTCGGGAAGCTGTCAACGCGTTGTCTACGCCTGAGGACGCCCCCGTCCCGGTGGTTCAAATTCGTTACTCTCTAAAACCCCATAACCCTGAATAAAATCAGACCCGCAGGCCACAACGTGTCATCGCGTTGCGGCCTGCAGGTCTATTTGAGAGGAAATCGCTCGAATCACTGTCAAATCCTTGCCAGTTGGTTGCTACACGTGATATAATAAGATAGACTTAGAAGGAGGCGACAACGCAATGTATGTACCCACAAATGATCCTGATATCACCTGCGGGATGACCGATCAGGAAATGGACGATCGTTTTGCCAAAATCGTTGAACTTGCCAATCAGGAAAAACTGATTAAGGGCACGCCGCTTCCCAAATTTGATCCCATTACCAAAAAGGCATACTTGGAATACCCCGACGGGAGGCGCGAGTATGCCTAAAACCGAGCGGCTGCCAGAAATCATTGTTTTTGCAGGGCCGAACGGCTCCGGGAAATCAACGGTAACCAGAATCGCAAAGGTAGTCCAGCCCTATATCAACGCTGATGACATCAAGACTGCATTGAACTGTTCTGATCTGGAGGCAGCGCAGGTTGCCGAAAAAATGCGTAATGCACAAGTCGATGCCGGAGAAGGGTTCACCTTCGAAACGGTATTATCCACCTCTAGAAATCTGGAACTACTGAAGCGGGCCAAAGCAAAAGGTTTCTTTATCCGCTGCATTTATGTATTGACAGCTTCCCCAGACATCAATGTGATTCGCGTCAAAGCACGTGAAGCCGCAGGCGGACATGGTGTCCCTGAGGATAAAGTTCGCTCTCGTTACAAAAGAGCGTTGGCCTTGATTCCTGAACTTGTGTCTGTTTGCGATATCTGCCATATCTATGACAACAGTGAACAGCCTTTCCGCATTTTCAAAAAGCGAAAAGATCAGTACTATTTTGCTGAAAACACCTTTTGGAACAAGCAAGACATTATTACCCTTACAAAAGTCAGCAATATAGTCACATTTCCTTCTTTATAAATCAATTCATGCAAAGTAGTAGGCCGCAGCGTGTTACATCGCGCTGCGGCCTACTACTTCTATATTTCCTCTGTGTCTGCTTTATATGGCTGGGACAGATTACTTTCCAAAGAGACAATAGTCATGTGGATTACAGCAAAGTTGCTTTTTCTTGTTATGATGGATGCCATACACCAATCGATCTCGGCATAAGTGCACAGGAATTGCAGTTCTTTTGCGCAAAGATTGCGGGGGTTCCTACATTTTTTCCGCACATAAACTCTGCTATAATATAAGCATAAAACACTGCCTTGCGCAGAGAAGCAAAATGGCATAGCCGGCTCGCTATATCGACGCCTGCTATGCCATTTTTTGTGAAATTTTCAGATTCCTCCCGGATTTGCAGAATTTCGAGGCAATTTTTTCTCTCTATTCTATAAAGGCTCGCCTTTCCGAATACCGGCTGTTACAGATTCGAGGTCTTACCATGAAACGAAAAACTATTCCTGAACAGCATCTCTTCTACCACAACACTCTCAAGCTTCTGCAAAACTATCGGGATGTAAACTGGAGCCTGGAAGTGTCCGCACAGAACCTGCAATCAGAATTCCGAGCCGAATATAGCGGCGCGTCTGCGGAGTATATGGATGATCTGACAATCACAGGCGACAGAAATGCAGCCGTTCGAATCGAAGGTTTGACCTTGTCGTTGGATAAAAGCCGCCGCATGATGCAGCTGGTCAACAGTGCAATTGCGCTGATGCGGCAAAAGCATAAGAAGGGCGAATTATACTACTGGATCTTATACTATACCTATCTGTGCCCGCAGGAGCCCGACACGATCAACGAGGTTCTGATCCAGCTGGAGAAACACTTTCAGCCCATGTCCATCCGCACCTACTACAGCAGACGGGAAGAAGCCGTGGAGGTCCTCAGCTCCATTCTCTGGGGGTATACTTCAGAGGGATGTCAGGAAATCACCCAGACCCTTTTCCCGACAAAATAGCGCCGCTTTGAGGATGCGGTCAGCCAGTCTTCATTAGGGAATCACATCGGGAAAGTGTATATGCACTGTATCAGGATTTCACAGAAATCCTGATACAAATCCTCATCAAATCGTCCACCAAGTTTCGATTTCTTACGAACAAAGTACTGGAACTGTATGTACAGTTTTTCGAGTGCATCCTGATTTCCTTTTTTGGCGCTTATAAAAAGTTCCTGAAGAGTCACGTGGTCGCTCCCATATTACGTTTCACCTTATTCACAGCACGATAGTAAATGGCGGCAGCCCCTTTATAACTCATATGAAGGGCTTCCGCGATGTCCTTAAAGGAATTTTCCCTAAGCACACGGGCCATTAGCACATATTGTTCTCGCTCTGAAAGACAACTGATCGCGTGAATCAAGCCTTCATTTTCCAGATCCACGGGAAGTAGAGAATTCGTGTCAGAGACCGCAATCGCAGGTACAGTCTTATATGTGCCTTCCAACGAAACTTCACTTACTTCCAAGGTGTGGTTTTTGTCCTGATATTTTTTCTTGTGGTGGCAAAGTGCAACTGACAGATAGCGAAGAAAGCGACCACGCAGTTCCTGATCTTCGGCAGATTCTTCCACAAAATACATAGTAGCCTCCTAATATACTGATTTTTCAGAAAACCAGCACCATCAGGAGGCGATTTATTCCTATACAGTCTTGCTATTTCTTTATGCGAATCAAAAGACCTTTTATAATGTCCCCAAATGCCACAATTAGCGACTGGTATCTCACATCATCAGGAGGCCACTTGCATTCAGAGATAAGTTCTTCCTTTGCGGCATCAGGCACAAAATACAGCTACACACTTTTTCGTCTTTTTGAAAACAGAGCGGTATATGTATTCTTCAGCATACTACCCATACACATTTTAGCGGTCAATGTGTTTGGCATGAAAGGTTGTTCTCGAGGCAAAAACGGTGGAATCAACTTCTTGAATATGCAGCAATACTATCATATAATAACAGCAGTACTCGCTTTACGCCGCGACAGTATTGCTTTATCATTTTAAATAGTATTACTGTGTGTGGTGAGCAAAATGAATTCTTATGCGAGTAAAATTGGAACCGTCATTCGACGAAAGAGAGAAGGACTCGGCATGGCGCGGGATGATTTTGCTGAGAAAATTGATAAGAGCGTCGGATTTGTTGGACAGTTGGAACGCGGGGAAACTATGCCCAAGGTTGAAACCTTACATCGAATTGTTAAGGTTCTTGAACTTGATGCGAATACACTTTTCAACGATGAAGATATTAACGCTGATGTGATGGCCGAACTTAACACAATCATCCAGCAGTTGAGTGATAGGGATCAGAAATTCCTGCTGTCTTTTGCTCGACTTCTTCTTCAATACTCACAAGGAGATTCAAAATGAGTAATTGGAATCTTGCAATATGCGATGATGAACCGGCTGAACTTGAGCATATTTTCAGCTATGTTAAACAGTACAATCAAAGCTGGACAATCAGTCAATTCTCTTCTGCGAAAGATCTCCTTCGTGCAGCTGAAGACACCTTCTTTGATCTCATTCTGCTCGATATCGAAATGACTGCGCCGACCGGTTTTGAGGCCGCCAAGCAACTCGTAGCCACACAAAACCCACGTCCCCTTATTATTTTCATAACAAAAAGCAACGCCTATACCATAAAGGGATATGGCGTTGCCTTTCGTTATCTAGTGAAACCCATCGCCTGGGACGATTTTGCTTTAGCCTTGGATGCCGCTCTGGACGAGTTATCCGCCAATCGCTTTTCCTTCTCCTATAATAATGATTTGGTTTCGATTCCCTTGCAATCGATTTACTATATTGAAAGTTTTGCACACGTTGCGGTGATTCACACTGCTAACGACGAATTCCACATCCGCGCCACATTATCAGAGGTGAAGCAGAATTTACCTTTAAGTCGTTTCACAGCGCCCCACAAGAGTTATCTTGTAAATATGTCTCACATTAACACTGTACTGTCCGATGACATAATTTTGACCAATGGTGATCGCATTCCTATAAGCCGAAGAAAAAGGCAAGAGTTCAACGCGGATTTTTGCCGCTTTTTAGGTAGGTGAAACATATGCTCGTCGTTGTTGAGGTGTTGGGTTCCATTTCAAGCGTCTTATTATTGTTTCTGTATATTTTAAGCTTTTTTCATCTTGATTCATCTGCTCTAAAATGGAAAATCACCTTGGCAGTCATTTTCCTAATGGTTATCCTCTCGATATTAAACCTGTTTCCATCTTTCGTAATTCCTCGCGTCATCTGCTTAACTGTTGGAGGTGCAATCCTAAGTTATCTGTTTTTTAATACGACAATTTGGCAAGCTATATTCATGGGCGTCTCCTTTGAAGTAATTGCAGCCATTTTAGAAGTTGTGATGATGGGGATTTTAGGACTCCTTCATTTTGATACTGCATTGCTCATGACACGCGACAACACCCGGATGGTTTTTATCATCGCTTCACAATTGCTTTTATTGTCTATCATTGTATTGGCTCGCATTTTCAGCAAAAAGCAAGAGGGTGGTCTATCGTTTGAATGGTTGCTTCCGCTTTTCCCTTGCCAGATTTTAAGCGTTTTTGTTTGTTACATCGTTCTCTGCAAAACTGTCCAGAATTCTTTTGATCCATTCTTAATACTAGTCCTTCTAACCTTGCTTTGCATTAATATTACTATAGTATTCTATTCCGAGGCCATGCGATCAAGTGAATCCCGCCGTAGAAACTCCGAGCTAGCAGAACAGCAATATACTATGCAGAAAGAATATTATCAGCGTCTGCATGAAAATCAGGAAGAAACGCGAGCCCTTTGGCACGATATTAAAAAATATGTCCTCGCCATGCAGGCATTTGCTGATAAGAAGGATCAGCAGCAGCTTCAACAAATTGTACAGCAGGCCAATGACACTTTAGACAGCATAAGTACTGTTGTTGATATCGACAATATTGTAATTAGTTCCATTCTGGACAGCTATGCACGCTCCGCCGAGGAATCAGATATTGATTTTCATTTGGATGTTATGGTTCCGCCGACTCTCCCAATTTCCCCAGTAGATCCATATATCATTTTGGGCAACACTTTAGACAATGCTATCGAAGCCTGCATTGCACTCCCAAAGGGGAAACGATATATCAATATACTTTTACGAAAAGAAAACGGAATACTATTTTATCGCATTCAAAACAGTTACAACGGTGAAAAAGAGAAAATACATCTTCATGGTAAATTTCACGGATATGGATTAAGCAATGTGCGGAAGTGTGTGTCAAAATACGGCGGGAGTGTTACACCAATACAAGGCACCGATTCATATATGATCGAAATGTATTTAAATTGCAAATGATAGCGTAAAGGTGCCCACATTAGGGGAATTCACAGCAAAATATATGACACCGCTTTTTTCTCTTTGCGGTCAACAAAGTACCGTTACGTTAAAAGCCGTCCAAGTGCAAGCTTGGACGGCTTTTACACGTTATAGGAAGATAGAGTTGACATTTTCCGTTCACTATTTCTGGATTTGCCTTTGTGCCGTATAACCGTATAGGAGTTCATTGGCCTTTATTCCTAACTCTGAGATGGTCTTTGGTAAGTTGACGGACGCTCGAAAGCCTATAACGACGTAGAAGCTGACTGATACAGCTGGCAGCCTTGTCGCCTTTCTCATCTATATTTTCCTAAATCCAGTTTAATGCCTATTTCGTCTTTCTAATCTGCTTAACAATTTACTCAGTAAGAGATTTCCTGTTTCCTCAAATTCAATAGTACAGCCAAGAGAATATGTCCAGTACTTCTTTTGAGCGAAACACATTTTTCTTCTGTTTTTTGATAGTGATACTATATATTTCGACATGGTGCTTGCCATTTTTGCCTTCAAGTATGCCGTTTGTGCCAAAGACATTGACCCGAACGACTTTCACCGATAAATTATAATCATATTGCATAAAAATTCAAAACAATATTGCGAGGAATCGGACAATTGGAACACGAACTGGCAAAAAGGATGGCAGAATCTGTTGCACGGCAAGGACACATACCTCGAGATAAGATTTCGATTTATCAATATGGTTTCGAACTCTTTATTTCTGCCATATGTAGCATATTACTTGTTTTGGTAATTGGCGTTGCCTTTGGGCATCCTGAATACACTCTCATATATTTGATTGGATTTATTCCCATTCGGGTTTGTGCCGGGGGATATCATGGAAGAACTCACTTGGAGTGTTATTTGGTATTTGCTACAGCATTTACAATGTGTATTATTCTTTCATCAGCCCTAGCTTCTGTCCAGATCTTTCCCGTTATCACGTGCTCCTTTTTGCTGTTACTGATGACTTGCTTGGCACCAGTTGAAGCAAAAAACAAGCCGCTCACCCCAGAACGACGCAAGCGAAATCATAAAAGTGCTGTCATTCTATCAGCGGCTGATCTGTTGATAGCGGTTATTTTGTTCTGTATGGAGTTTGAATTTGGTGCACTTGCTTCAATGTATTATATGAGCAAGTGGACTGTTATTCTTTTTACAATTTGGCCTGTCGTATGTGAGTCCCTTCAGAAACTCACATACGTTGAGCGATAATTAACCACAAGAACGGAGGATTCCCATGAAAAAGGTTCTGAACTCGTTTGCTTGGAAGATCGGTAGCTTGGCGTGCCTGCTGGCGATGTTGACGGCTCTTATTTCCGTCAACAACACCTGCTGCTTTGCGGCATATCAGCCGGATGTGCCGGAAGGGCTCTAAGGTTTCGCATATGACAAAGGGGGCGGGAATCATTTCCTGCCCCCTTCGTCAAAAACTGAAGAAACGGAGGAATCAAAATGAAAAAGTCCCTGGGGCAGCGGATCATCGCAGGCGTATTGAGCCTTGCTATGGCGCTGACAATGTTTCCCACGACGGTGCTTGCGGCATCATCTGTATCAAGAAATTATGCGCGCATTGGGTCTCTGAAAAATGACACGTTGATCGCGTCTGCCGCGAACGGACGGGTGACCTATGTCGGTAACTATGCCTACGGCGAAAATATGTACTTAATGTTTGCGCTACCGCAAAATGCCTCCCGCGTTTCACTCCGTATAGACGGCCCCGTGAGCGGTACGCTTATCGGGTATAATTACAGGGGCCATGTAACGCAAAGCGGAACTACTGCAAACCCCATATACAAGAGTTCCGGTATTTCTACTACCGGCGCAATACAAGCCATGAACGCAGTGGCTCCGGGTCAATATATGCCTTTGTCGTCAATACCAGGCATTGGCGTGAATGGCACAAAGACAAGCTCCAGCGGAAATAGTGGTTCAACATCCACGGCTTCCAATATGTCGGCAGGCGCATCTACGGTGCAATTTATGAGCTTGGGGATTGCGCCGGTTGCCCTACCAGTGGCAAACGAAACAGAATCTGAGCAGCTTTTAGAAGGTCAAGATGGTCAGCAGGGTCTGGAGACCGAGGTGCAGACTGCTCCGGCCTCGGACGAAGTTGACGATGCGCCTGAAGGTTCAGAAGGGACTTCGGCTTCTGCACCTGCCGAGTCAGAAGCGCCGGATGCAGCAGCTGAGGTTCCGAACGGTGGAAATGCACCTTCTGAAACGGCCTCTCCTGGGACCGACGCGGATGTCACACCGGCCCCTACCGTCGAACCGACAACTGTACCCACCGTAGAGCCAACGACGGAACCTACTGCAGAGCCAACGCCAGTGCCTACCGCTGCACCAACGCCGGCACCTACCGCTACGCTGACGCCGGAACCAACTGCCACGCCGAACAGCGATGAAAACAGCGAACCCGATCAGGCGACGGCAGAAACCGCAGAAACCGAGGTGGAAGTGTCCCAAGGCGACATGCTGACCCCGGAGGAAATCATTGAAAAGGTTATTGCTGAGTTCAATTTGACAGAAGAACAAACTGCTGATATGGATATTCAGCAGTATATTGCCTTGGCTCTTGAGCTGGGTATCGAGTTGGATGACGATTTCTATTCGTATTTTGACACGGTAATGCCTTCGCCGATGGCCGTTGATGACAAGCCCAGCGTCGGCAGTGAAGACTCTGCAACGGTATTGTACAACTACGTCGCATGGAACGGCATGATCATGTCCGGCGGCAAAAGAATGTATCCGACATCGGGCGAATACACGATCACGATCACATCGCCGGATAGAACGTATCGCCTCCAGTTTGTTGTGCCGGATAACGGACAGGACGATCTGATTGGCGACTTCAACGAGAGCGGGACAGGAGAAAGCCTTACCGAAGAAGAACTGTTCCAGCTTTACGAAATGGGGATCACCAACCCCATTGGCGATAAAACGGGCAACTACACGGTAGATAAAGTCACCGGCGGCGACCCGGTTGATATGATCACTGGCGCACTCGAATGGAATTACACCGATCTCTCCATTGAGGGCGATAAACAGATGGTGTTTAACCGCTCGTACAATTCGCGCCAGCGGAATCAAGACACTGCCGCGCTGGGAAATGGATGGAGTCATAACTATAACTACGTCATGGAAATCTATGGCGAGGATGTGATCCTGCATTTGCCGAACGGCGGAAGTATGCAGTTTGCCAAAGATGGATCGGCAGATGAAGCCGGTGACTGGCGTACAGACAACAGCAATTTGTATACGCTGACCGAGACCGAAAACGATTTCCTGCTCGCGGACGGGCAAGGGATGACTGTAACGTTCGTGCGCCAGGGGGATAATGTTGCCTATGGCATGCTCGTAACAGAAGCGGACGGAAGTACGACGACGCTTACCTATGACGGGGATAAACTTACCAGCGTTGCAACGGACACGGGTACTTTTACCTTCGGGTATGAGGGAGACCACATTTCGTCTGTAACAGATAGTTCCGGACGCACTGTGACCTACAGTTACAATGGGGATGATCTTGCAACTTCTGTCAATCCTGATGGAGATTCGCTTCAGTTTGCTTATAACGATGAGCATATGCTCACGTCTGTCACTGACTTCAACGGTTCAGTGATGGTGCAGAACACCTATGACGAGGAAGGCCGCGTTACCTCGCAGACTATGCCTGAACGCGCGGATGCAACCTTCACATATAATACGGACACGAAAACTAACGTCATGACTGCGGCCGACGGGAAGACGCTGACCGTCGTTTATGATGACAATTTCCTCTTGCAGTCACAAACAGATAATGCGGGCACCATTAGCTACACCTATGATGATAAATCCCGCAAAACCAGCGAGACCGATCGCAACGGGAACACCACAAGCTACACCTATGTCGGCGATACCGGCAATATTGCCAGCATTACATATCCCAACGGGACCACAGAAACCTATACCTATAATGACAATTACCAGGTCACCGGCATCACCCAAAAGGACGGCACCGGCCTGACCTACGAGTACAACGACCAGGGGAAGGTAACCAAATCCACCGATGCCCGCGGCGGTGTGACGACCTATGCCTATGACGGCAAGGGCTTCATCACCTCCAGCACGGATGCCCTGGGCAACACGACGACCTATACCACCGATGACAAGGGTAACATTACCTCTGCCACTGATCCTCTTGGCAACAAAACCACCTATGAGTACGACGCAGCCGGCCGCCTGACCAAGCAGACCAGCGCGCTGGGCCATGTGTATACCTATGCTTACTCGGAGGCGGGCAAGCTCGTCACCGAGACCGACCCAATGGGTAATACCCGCACGCATACCTATAACGGCAACGGTTTCGAGACCTCCGCCACCGACTGGATGGGCAATACTGCCACCTACGAGTACAACGCGATGAACGACCAGACCGCCGTTGTCGACCCGATGGGCGGCCGTACCAGCTATACTTACGATACGCAGGGCAATCTGTTGACTGAGACCGACCCGGATGGCCATACCACCACCCATACCTATGACCAGATGGGCCGGCTGACTTCCACGACCGATACCAATGGCAACACCACCAGTTTCGCGTATGACGCAAACGGCAACCTGACTGTCACCACAGATCCGCTGGGCAACACCGAGACCACCAGCTACGACTCGATGAACCAGGCTATCTCTGTGGTGGACAAGCGCGGCAATACCACTGCCACCAGCTATGACGCGATGGGTCGCGTTACTTCGGTCACGGACGGCAACGGCAATACCACCAGTTACACCTACGATGCCAATGGCAACGTGCTGACCATTACGGACGGCAACGGCAATACTTCCACCTGTGAGTATGACGCCGAGAACAAGCTGACCAAGATCACCACGGCCGAAGGCAATGTCACCATCTTCACCTATGACGCCCTTGGCCAGCTGACCGGCACAACCAATGCGCTGGGCAATACGGCCACCGGTACTTACGATGCCGACGGCAACCTGATCGGCGAAACGACCGCCCTTGGCCAGACCACCAGCTATACCTATGACAGCCTGGGCCGTGTCACTACCAAGATCACCCCCGATGGCACAAAGATTGAGTATACCTACGATGCCAACGGCAACATCCTGACCATGAAGGATGCGCTGGGCGGTACGAT
>ERZ1090865.256-NODE-256-length-32899-cov-7.557880_pt1 | contig 32899 bp, 23 predicted proteins | sample MGYA00478478_ERZ1090865 | MGnify/ENA primary metagenome ERZ1090865 (study PRJEB33644, sample SAMEA5815715) | chicken gut metagenome | biome: Chicken; feature: Gastrointestinal Tract; material: Caecum | place: Ireland | collected 2019-01-01 | study: A study of the... | reverse complement strand
GCTTAATGTGCGTATTGCAGCATAGAGCCGCTTGTTTCGCTCGGCGATTGTTTCCCGCTCAATAATTTCTTCCTCCGCGTTCGCCATCCCAGCCGATAATTCATTTCCTTCTCTCTCCGACAGTGTTTCCAAAGAGTACATGGACTCATGCCGAACTTCCCGCTTTTCATTCCGGGATATTTCCCTGTTGTTTTCTCGTACCAAAGGCAGCTTTTCTTTCTCAACCTCCAGTCGAATAAACCGATGCTTGTCCAATTTGAACTTGACTTCTACCTTGCTTTCGTTTTTCATGTTTTGAAATCCTCCGATTTTTGATTTTTCTTTGAAAATCGCAATCGGACGGATTCGTCTCGGAAACATGAAAAACGCCCGACTGCGGTCGGATCCGAACGCAATCGGGCGGCTTTACCTGTTTTAAGGCATAAAAAAAGCCCGGCAAATAAAACCCGATTTTTTCTTCATCGGATCCTATTTGTCGGGCTTAACACTTCTTTCCCTGTTAAGCTATCTGCGGCAAATGTTCGCATTAACCGGGTTTCGCCTCGCTTTCGGGCGGAACTCTCTGATTAAAACGCGTATTCAATTTTTGCGTTTTCTCTTACGTCGCTTTTTTGATGCTTTGGTCAAACATTACTATGCCGTCCTCTTTCACCATTGCGACTACAGGCTTTTTGCACTTCGGGCAGACAAGTTCCACAACGGAACCCGGCTCCGCCTTGCAAAGTTTTCTTCCGCAATCTCCGCATACTACATACTTTTTCATTGTCCTGCCTCCTTTCCCCTAATAAAGTGTTGAATTTAGGTAACTTCTCGGACGGCTCGGGGATGCCATTCCAAAAGTTTACCCTTCTTTTTTCTGCTTTCGTTGTTCTTACACCGTAAACTTATGTATGCACCCGGCCACGACTCCCAGCACTTTGCACTCTTCCGGTTGCACGATTATATCTTTCATTCGCGGGTTTTCCGGGTGCAATACTATCCGCCCTCCCTCCGGTCGGAACGTCTTGATCGTCGCCTCGTCGCCGATAAGCGCTACCACTGCTTGTCCGTACCGCGCTTCGTTCTGTCTGCGAATCACAACGAGGTCGCCGCTGCGTATCCCCGCCCCGATCATGCTGTCGCCTCTGGCGCGGAGCATGAACAATTCACCGCTGCCGAACCAACTTTTCGGCACTTCGTAATTCGTTTCATACTCTTCCACCGCCGTGATCGGCTCGCCGCACGTTACCGTGCCGATTTGCGGGATCATCACCGTATCGCCGTTCTTTTTTACCTGCCAGCTTATCCCGATCTTTCCGTTGTCATCTTCTATCTTTCCCTCCCGCTTGAGTATCGTTACATATCTCTGCACCTTTGAAAGCGCCGGGAATTCCCGCGGATATGCGTGCATGATCTGCCGCAGCGTCGGGGACTTTCCGTTCGTCCTTTGGTGCTCCTTGATATAGTTCTCTACCGTTTCCAGCAGTCTTTCGTTGATAACCCGACCGCCCGTCTTTTCCCGCATGGTCTTTCTTCCTTCGTAAATTATTTAGAACTTTTAGTTCCGTTTGATTGTATGACTATTATAACAGAAAAAGAAACACCCCGCAAGAGCGAGATGTTACGTTATCGTTACACGTCAAGGTTTTTTGCGATATTTTCTATAAATTCCTGGAATTGCTCTTTTACTTCGTCGGGGCGAAGAATCTTACTTTTCCCTCGAAAGTTGTGAGCCACGAAAAGAAAGTTTTGCTTACCTGTACCGTAGTACATACGATATATCCGTCCCCATCCGATACTATGCGGCAACTTTCCCCGAACCGATCCCGTGCGATCTCTGCATACTCTCTTGGAAACAGCAGTTCAACTTCCCGCTGTTCCCCTGTATACATGGAAAAAATTTCACGGCGGTAGGCATTGATATCAAAGCGAGTGAACCGGGCGTTGTATGTAATCTTCTGTTTCTCCGCTTGCACGTCATCCATTCGGTCTATTCGGTAATTCGCCGCGTCGCCGTATTTGTCGTGATAGCATACGAGATAAAAATAATCGCCCGAATACACCATGCCGAGCGGATTGACCTCATATCTTTCTCCGCTTTTGCGATAGGTGCGTTTTCCGTACAAATCCGTGTCAAAGTATAAAAAAGACAGTTTCTTCTTTTCAAGCAATGCCGTCATTATCGCATCTATACTGTAATAGATATGCTCGTTTCCGCTCTTTGCATGGTTTTTTGCTACCGTATCGGCAAGTTCTTCTGCCTGCGATTCGCCGAGCAGTTCGGCAATTTTATGCGAAAGTGCCGATGATTTCTTTTCTGTTAAAAACTTCGCCGCGCCGATCGCCTGTAATAGTATCTGGATTTCGGGTCGCTCGAATTTATGATCTGCCACATAATAGCGATTACTGCGGCTCTTGTCGCACAGAATTTCAAAACCGTAACGGTTGAGCGTTTCTATATCTTCATACAACGTTTTACGGCTGACCGCTATTCCTGAATTTTGAAGCGCGTCGGAAAGTTCGCCCGTCGTCATGGGATGCCGTTCGTCCGTCTGTGTCCGCAATATCTCGTACAGCAACAGCAATTTAATTTTTCGTTCCGAACTTTCCGACATCTTTTCCTTAGTCCTTACCGATTCACCTATCTTATTTCTGACAAATTACAGTTTCCGCGCCGCGGCCTCGTCTGCGACGAGGGTACAGTCGGGGTGGAGCTGCAATACCGAAGCGGGGACGCTCTCCGTTACTGTTCCTTTAACCATCTTGTATACCGCGTCAGCCTTGTTCGCCCCGCTCGCCAAGATCAGCACCTTCTTCGCCTGCATGATCTGTTTTATGCCCATCGTGTACGCCTTCCGCGGCACTTCGGATATATCCTCAAACAATCGCGCGTTGTCTTTTACCGTGCTCTCCGCAAGGGTAACGACATGCGTGCCGCTCCCGAACGGCGTACCCGGCTCGTTGAACGCAATGTGCCCGTTGCTCCCCAATCCCAATAATTGAATATCCCGCGGAAGCTGTTCGAGCAGCGCGTCGTACCGCGCGCACTCCTCCTCCGCGTCCTTTGCCGTGCCGTTTTCGATGTTTGTCTGTTCGGGAGTTATGACCAAACCGTCAAACAGGTTCTTTTTCATAAAATACGCATAGCTCTGCTCGTGGGTTTTGGGCAAGCCCTTGTATTCGTCTAAATTCACCGTGCGGATCTGCGAATAGTCCGTCCCCTTCTCCCTGTGGTCGGCAATCATTTTGGCGTACAATCCGAGTGGTGTCGTGCCCGTGGCAAGCCCCAGCACCGCTCGCGGATTCTGCTTGACCACTCCGAGCATGATCTCCGCCGCTCTCTCCGACATCTCTTCGTAATTCTTTGTGATTATGATTTTCATCGCGTATGCCTCATAGAAACTTCCGTATCGTCTGTGTGACCAATTGCTTGAACCGCTCGATATAGCCCGTTATGTATTCTTCAATATCCGTCCTTTCGTCCATGAGCGGCGTCAAGTCCATTGCATAATTAAGCGCAGAATAGGTATCGCACGCGTGGCTCGCACTGAACGTCGCGTTCGCAAACCGCCTCCCCTCCGCAGCCAAATCGTACCGCTTTCCGCCCGCGATCTGACTGTCGAACACCGCAGATAAACACCGCATCAGGTTCGGGTGCGGCCCGCAGTCCATATATACCTTTTCTTCATCGTTTACCCAATCGAGGTCGCGCCACACCTCGCAGCCGTACACCTTTTCGGGCCGCTCCTCTGCTTTGAGAGTGCGCAATGCCGCGATCACCTTCAACGCCGTGGCGACGTGCGTTTCGTGCTTGTCCGCAAGGTTGTGCGTATACAGGTATTTCGGCTTTGCTTGCCTTATGATTTCTGCAAGCTCTTTTATAATTGCCGTGTTCTTCGGGTCTTTTACTTCCTTCGAAGGGTACCCCAACAGCATCTGAAAGGAATACTCACCCACAGCCGCGGCCTTCTTCTGCTCGGTGATGCGCACTTCCTTCATCTCTTCGTCCGTATAGTCGGCGTACAAACCGCTGCGCGGGCTGCCCGAGCCGTCCGTCACTACCACGCCTGAAAACCACTTGTCCGCTTTTCCGAAACACTCCGCTATGGGCGCGTATGCCATGAACTCGATGTCGTCCTGATGCGCCGAGATCGCCAGATGCGTCGTGCGGGCTATCGCTTTCTTTTCTTCCGTTCCGTCCGGGATATAGATTATCATAATTTCTCCTGATACAATATAATTGACCGAAGAAAGTGCGGTATTTGGGAATAGCACTTTCCAAGTTCCGTTACCTAAGCTATAATGGAAAGGGATAAGGTCTGTCGAATTTCTCCTTGTGCTTTTACGCACGCAGTAAAGACTGTCAGCCGCCCTTTCCATTATAGCGTTCGGTTTCAGCAGGTAGGACTTCGCGTCCGTGTAACAAATCAGATTGGATCGGTAATGGACAAGGTCGGTCACCTTATATCCCTAATCCTTTTTCCGGAGGTGTCACATGTACGCTGTCGGTATCGATGTTTCCAAAGGCAAGTCTACCGTTGCCGTCCTGCGCCCGTTCGGAGAAGTTGTTATTTCTCCGTTCGACGTGTATCACAATCCAAACGAACTTCAAGCGCTCGTCACACGCCTTAAAAGTTTGGACGGCGATACCAAAGTCGTTATGGAGTACACCGGCAATTACTATCTTCCAATCGCTCAGTTCCTCTCTAACAACGGTTTGTTTGTCTCCGTAGTCAATCCTATCCTCGTGAAAGACTACAGCTCCAAATCCTTAACTGTTCGCAAGGTCAAGACCGACAAAAAAGATGCCGTTAAAATCGCCAATTTTGCCTTTGACCGCTGGGCTGAACTCACACCTTTTTCTCCCTTTACAGAGATTCGTCTGCAACTTAAAGCATTGAACAGACAGTACGATAAGTGCAATAAACTCAAGATAATGCTTAAAAACAATCTTATCTCGCTCCTTGACCAAACTTTTCCGGAAGTGAATCTTTTATTTGCTTCGCCGGTTAAAAAGTCTGACGGAAGAGAGAAATGGGTGGATTTCGTCTTGAAATACTACCATGCAGAGTGCGTTTGCGGCAGGTCGCTTGCTGCATTTGCTAAATCTTACCGCTCCTGGTGCGGGAAAAACGGGTATCATTATTCCGAAAAGAAAGCCAGGCAGATTTATGCATTCGCCAGCAACTGTGTTCCAACATTGCCGTTTTCGGAAGGCACAAAACTCATTGTGACTTGTGCTGCTACGCAACTCAATGATATGGATGCTACTCTTGCGTCCTTAATTGCTCAGATGCATTCCATTGCCAAAGTTTTGCCCGAGTACGATGTTGTCATGTCGATGTACGGCGTGGGATACGTTCTCGGCCCTCAGCTCATTGCTGAAATAAGCGACATCTCCCGCTTCAAAAAGAAACAATCTCTCGCTGCCTATGCCGGTGTCGATCCCGAACAGAAACAGTCCGGCAAAAACGATCCTAAATCTCGCCCCATTACCAAACGCGGTTCTCCTCATCTGCGAAAAACGCTGTTTCAAGTCTTGAGCGTCTTCTTACAAACCGCCCCCCGAAGACGAACCTGTTTTTCAATTCATTGACAAAAAACGGAAATAAGGGAAACTTTACCGCGTTTACATGACTGCCGGTGCGAACAAGTTCTTAAAAATCTACTATGCCCGTGTGACGGAGCACCTCAACTCTCTCCAACAAGCGGCTTAACTTCATTCCAATTTTTACTTTTTCTAAGTCGACGAGTTCTCGGCGGCTTTTTTTGCTTGCATTCTTTCCTACTAAAAAATCTTCTCAAATTCTTTCATTTTTTACTTGACTTTTATTAGCAGGTCTTTACCAGCATCGCTGCTCCCACGAGTCCCGCGTCGTTCCCCAGGCTCGCCGTCTTTATCTTCACGGGCGCATATGCCCCGTGACCAAGCATCAGCTTGTCCACCCGCTTTTGCAGGGGTTTTGTGAGGCTCTCTCCCTGCGCGCTGATTCCCCCGCCTATGAGGATTGCCTCGGGGCGGAAGGCGTTCGCGATGTTCGCAAGCCCCTCCGAAAGATAGCGCAGATAATTGTTTACCACACGCTTTGCCGCCGCGTCGCCCATAGTTGCCGCATCGAACACCGTTTTGCCGTTTACATTGTTTATGTCTCCGCCGCACAACCGCCACAGCATACTTTGCCTATCCTTTTCCATCGCCCGCTTCGTCTGCTTTATGAGCGCCGTCGCCGAGGCATACGCCTCGAAACAGCCGCGCCTGCCGCAGGCGCATTTCTCCCCGCCGAAGCGGATTACTTCATGCCCCAGCTCCGCACCTGCTCCCGCGCTCCCTTCGTACAGCCTGCCGTTCAACACGATACCGCTCCCCACGCCCGTGCCGAGCGTAAGCAGTACGACCGACTTATATTCGCTGCCCGCGCCGCAGGCATACTCCCCAAACGCCGCCGCGTTCGCGTCGTTGGTGAGAACGGCGAGGATACCGAGCCTCTCCGACATGTCCTCTGCCAACGGCTTGTTCTCCCAGCCGAGGTTCCCGCTCAAACGGTCGATTCCTTTCACTCCGTCCACGACCCCGGGCACGCCGATACCTAAACCACATACCAACGCACCATGCTTTGCAAGCCTCCGCACCGCAGACACGATAACTTCCATCGTTTCCGCATATCTGCACCCCGCGGGCGTAGGTACTTTGCCCTTTTCGATAATTTCTCCGCCCTCGCCGACAAGTCCGTATTTGACGAATGTTCCCCCGAGGTCGATCCCGATGTATGCCTCTTTATACATTTCTATCATTCTAAACAATCCTGTTGATTAAACTGCGGAAAACATTTTGTTCTTGTTTCAGAGTCCTGTATTTTTCATCCAACTCCGGACCACAAGAATTTGTTTCTACTCTGCTCATAACAATATCGAAATTGATATATATCTTTTCCTCTTCTCTTAGCTCAAAATCTGTGCGTTAAGCCCTGATACTCATCTAAATTTAACGTTCTAATATGCGCGTAACTTGTGCCGTACGCTTTATAATCTTCGAATAATATTGCGATACAATCCGAGCGGTATGATACCCATGGCAAACCCCAAAATAGCATAGAGATTGCTCATTACGACTCCCTTCACAGGCTCAAACGTCTTTGCGCTCAATTCTCAGTAATCCTTTGTAATGATGATTCTCATAAATTTTCACCGTTCGTTCTGATAATATCACGGAACGTATAAGCGGATTCTTTGATTATTCTCTTTTGCGTGCGATAATCGACGTAAACAAGCCCAAACCGTTTACCATACCCTTCCGCCCACTCAAAGTTATCCATAAAACTCCAACATGAATAGCCGATAACAGGCACTCCCTCGTCTGCAGCGCGCTTTAAGTTTTTGATATGCGTGCGCAGATATTCGCTGCGCTGCGGATCATACACTTTTCCATCCTCGTACACAAAATCGATATTCGCCATACCGTTTTCTGTAATCATGATCGGCAAGCCATAACGACGATACATAAACTTTGCCGAATAGTACATACACTCCGGTGTAATCGTCCATTCCATTGCCGTAAACGGATTGCCGACATAGGTATAATCAAAGTCCTCCGCCTTTTTCGCGCTGTAAATATTGTAAGCACAAAAATCAAGCGGCGCGTAAATGCCTTTCAAATCCTCTTCGGAAAGCCAATTACAACCGTTCGGCGCTTTGCCCACAAGCATAGGATCGCACCACCATGCAGGATTGTAGACTCCGCCGTTCAAACAATCGAACATTGCACGATACGCCTTTTCTTCGTCGCCGTCCAATGGCAACAGCGTATCGCAAGTAGAGGCAAAACCAACCTTCGGCAATACCTTTGCATACTTTCTTATAACGCGGACCGATCTGCCGTGCGCGAGCATAACGTTGCGCGAAATATTTTGTATTTCACTTTGAGATAACTTCTCAAACGGCGCGTGCTCCCCTGTCTGATAGCCATGCCCCACGAAGATCTGCGGCTCGTTGAACGTCAGCCAATACTTAACCTTATCCGAAATCGCGTCCACGATTGTTTTTGTAAACCGCTCGAACCACTCCGTAGCAAGCGGAGTTTTCCAACCGCCTCTTTCATGCAACCAAAGCGGCAGATCCCAATGATAGAGCGTACAAATCGGCTCGATTCCGAGTCGTTCGAGTTCGGCAACCAAATCCACATAAAACTTAACCCCCTCTTCGTTGACGGTAAATTCATCCTTCGGGTAAATTCTTGCAAGTGAAATCGAGAAGCGGTAACTATTGACTCCCAATTCTTTTAATAATTGCAAATCCTCTTTCCATTTATGAAAATGATCGCACGCAACGTGGCAGACATCATCGTTTTTCACACGTCCGTCCGAGAGAGCGTCCCAAATATTCAACCCCTTGCCGCCGTCTAAATATCCACCGTCCTGTTGCGCCGCTGCTCCGCCGACACACCACACAAAATCTTTCTGAAATGACATTTTTACTCTCCTTCAATCGCCGCTTTTGCAACGTTTGCTTTATATATTTTTTCGTAATATTCTTCTTTAAACTTAGGTGAACGGTCGTAGTAATACAAGCCGTTCTGTTCTTGTTCGACATCGGTCAACTGCGTATAGCAAAATCCGAACGTATATTTCGACGACATTATCGCTTTAACGAGTGAAACATATCTATTTACAAACTCGTCCATCGTTTTGGGCGAATCACCGTATCCCCACGCATTGCCGTTATCCATATTTTTACTCCAACGTATACCTCCAATCTCGCTTATCATATAAGGCGTTTTTCCGTCGTAGCTCTGCCTGTCGGGAAATGTCACGTTGTATTTTCCGCAGTCGTGTTCTTGCATTTTCTCTTTTAGCTTTTCGCCGTTCTGCTCGTAGTCGTGCACATCGAATATATCCGTCTTTTCAGTATGGTAATTACCGCTTGTATCTATGACGGGACGCGTTTTGTCTATCGCTTTCGTCGCTTTATACACCGCCGAAATATTTGTATCAAGCTGTCTGCGGTTTTGGAAATCCCACGTTTCGTTATGCGGACACCAGCCTATTATACACGGGTGGTTATAATCTCTTTCCACGCTTTCTATCCACTGCGGCAGCATTTCGTGGAGTGCCTCGGGCTTGCTTATGTCTATTCCCCAATCGCCGAACTCGCCCCACACAAGATAACCGAGTTTATCCGCGTGGTAAAGGTATCTTTCTTCGAATACCTTTTGGTGAAGGCGTGCGCCGTTAAAGCCCAAATTCATAGACAGCTCTATATCTTGCTTTAACGCTCCGTCGCTCGGCGCGGTGTATATCCCGTCGGGATAAAATCCTTGGTCGAGTATAAGCCGTTGGAACACGCTTTTTCCGTTTATACGTACCTTATATCCGTCTATATCTATTCGGCGTATGCCGAAATAGCTTTTTACTTTGTCGGTTTCTTTTCCGTCGATTATAAGCGTATAGTCTATATCGTAAAGATTAGGCTCTCCGACGTTCCACGGTTTTGGATCGGGGATGTTTATTACGCACGTCGAAGTTACGCCGCAAAGCTCAAATTCGTTTTCACACACCGTTTTTCCGCTATACGATACTTTTGTTTTAAGTTTCGCATTTTTTGCGTACTTGTTTAATGTTGGCTCCAGTATCACCGAACCGTTAAGATCAGTCGCAGTCACCTTAACTTTTGTAAGATATGTATCGGGCGCAAATTCCAGCCACACGGTCTGCCAAATACCCGTAGTGCGCGTATAATCACAGGCGTGCGAATAATACTCTCTCGATTGCTTCCCCACCGATTGCATATTGCTTCTCGGCTCGTCTACGGCGTGGACGACTATTCGATTAATGCCTGCGAAAAGGTATTCGGTCACGTCGAAAGAAAACGAGGTGTACCCACCGACATGCTTGCCAACTTCCTTACCGTTTACATACACGGTAGTAAGATAGTCACACGCACCGATATGCAACAGTACGCGTCCGCTCAACCTATTTTCGTCTACCTCGATATTTTTCGCATACCATACCGAAGGCATAAAGTCTACGTTATGCACGCCCGACAGTATACTTTCGGGACAGAACGGCACGGTTATCTTGCCGTCGAATTTCTCTTGAAGATAGACTTTTCTATCCGTTCCCGACGCGCCGACGTCATTATAAAACTCCCACTCGCCGTTTAAATTTTGCCATTCTCCGCGCTCAAAGCTGGGGCGCGGGTATTCAGGTCTCATTATATTTTTCATTTTAATCTCTCCGATCATCACTGTATATTAACTGTTATGTCTCGACTTTTAAGCCAATCGCACGATAAGCCGAACCATTTGCCCGCATCGCGCATAGTATAATGTTCAGGTATAAAATCACATACCTCATCGTCTGCAAGGCTAAGTCCGTGCCATCCGTTTTCAAAAATGTGCAAACAAAAAGGTACACCGGCTTTCCTATACGATTCGGCAAGCAAAAGCGAATTTGCCACACCGACCTCACCATCATTGCAAGTATGCCATATAAAAACCGGTGCGGAGCTTTTATCCACACGCTTTTCCACAGACAGCTTATCGTATAACGACGTATCTCCTTCGGTAATGTTTTTTCTCGTATCCAAATGAGTATATTCACCCATTGTTATTACGGGGTATGAAAGTATCACGGCATTGGGACGTACGTTTTCCGCGCTATTATTTATAAATTCGGCTTCATACTGTTTCACAGTGCCCAACATTCCAGTGAGGTGTCCGCCTGCGGAAAATCCTATCGCGCAAATATGATTGCTATCTACACTATATTTATCCGCATTTTCGCGAATATACTTAACCGCAAGCATAGCTTCGACGAGCGGCACGGGATATTTGCGGTGCACGCTGTATTTAAGAACAAATGCGGAAAATCCTTCGCTCATAAATTTAATTGCAACCGGTTCGCCTTCTCTATCCGACAGCGCGCCGTATCCCCCGCCAGGCATAACGAGCATAGCGGGTCGCGATCTGCGTCTTGTTTCGGCTGTTTCGGTCCGTGCGCATACAGTTAAATATCCGCCCGAAGCTCCGTTGCGATCAATATTGTAATAGGCATATAAATCGATTTTTTCCTTTTTCATTTCATCACCTTACAATGCACATTGCAATTTTAAATCACGCCGGTGCTTACTATATTGCGCCACAGCTCATAACTTCTGAATTCCTTTTCTTCGTTCAACGGATATGCGGGTAAAATATCTTCATCCAATTCGGGAATACCGTTCGCCGATCCGTTGACATAATCGCAAATTTTATCTCGACAATGCAACATTCTCTGCCGCAATCCGCCGATCCTTAAATCTTGTATCTCGAAACCGAACGGTTTGTTTTCATCGTCCCACTGCAATCTTAAAGAAATGTAAAATTTATCGAGCAATTTTATAAACGTAGGAATTTTATCCGATAACGCTTTCAGTTCCGCTTTATCGCCGTTTCTATATGCCGTTCTTGCCCTTATTCCGAAATCGCATTTTTGTGCGTTCAGTTCGGCAAGCGCAACGGCGGTATTTAACAGCAGTTTATATTTACCGCATTTTTTTGCTTTTCTGCGCAACTTTATCGCGTTATTTTTGAGCCTTTCCGCATATTCGCATCTCACGGCGTAATCGTAAATACCGCTAAGCAAATCGTTATACAGTAGCACTTTGGACATATTGCTACCGTAAAATTTGCTTTTATTGTCAAGTAGATCGTCGGCAAGCTCCAAAGCGTTAAAATCGTCGTATCTTACACCCGATATGCGCTCGAATGCCTGCTTATATTCGTGATTGCTATACGCTTTTTCTGCAGCGAATACGAGCGTCGGCAATACCGAAAACGCCGAACATTCGCACCCGTCGTCGCCCCAAACCGTCATTAAAACTCCGCTTATGCCATATTTTTCGCAAGCGTTAAGCGCAAGCTCCGTTCGGTTTATCGACATCGTATTCGACGGCATAAAACCGTTCCAGCGCCATATCCCGCCCGCAAACGATATATTATCCGTCAAACCTTTATGCGCCGAGAGCATTGCTTCGTACTCGCTTTGCTTATTGCGGTGATAATCCCAATACATAAGCGTTAAATTGCGCGGAATATATTTTTTCACTTCTCGCGGCACGGCGGTATTGGTCGGCTCGTACAGCCCGTTGTTTGCGAGCCGAAAAAACATATCCGACCACATAGTGCAAGAAAAGCCGTACTTTTCCGCTATTTCGAGCACTTTGTTCAAGTGCTTTAATAATATGTCGAAACGGTTTTCGTAGCCGTGTTCGTCGAGATATTTGCCGAGTCCCACCATGTGTGCTTCGTCCATTCCTATATGCACGCGGCGTGAAGTAAAACATTCGGCGATCGCTCCGAACATTTTGTCGATAAGCTCATACGTCCTTTCGTCACTCGCGAGCAAAATGTCGTTGCAGTCTATTATCGAGCGAAATCTGTCCCAGCGCGTTATACAGTTTAAGTGCGCTAACGTCTGTATACACGGAACGAGTTCAACGCCGAAAACTTGTCCGTATGCATCAATCTCTTTAAGTTCGTCCTTTGTATACCGCCCGCGCATATAACCAAAAAACGGCTCACCGCCTATCTCGTACGTATCTTCGGTATACAACATAAGCGTGTTGTAACCCATACACGCCAATAGCCTTATGTACCTTTTTACAGCCGAAACTTTTAACACAGCATTTCGAGAACAGTCTATCATAACGCCCATATCGGTAAAAGAACACCGTTCAGAAATGTTTTTTTCACCATACAAAAGTTTGATAAACTCACGATAAAATTCACACGATTTTTTATATGTGATACAAAAACCGCCGGAGATTTTTTGTATCCCCACTTCGCCAGAGTTCGCAGTAATCATGATGTCGCCGCAGATATCGAATTCGTAGTCTTGCCGAAGTTCCGCTAACCCGTTCCGAAAAACAACAGGCAATTGATTGATATTAAAATTCATATACATACTCCTTGATAGTCAGATTTCGAATCGGTGTTCGAATGTTCTTCTTGTATCAACATCGAATTCAATACGATTACCGTTACGCAAAAGCGCAAACTTGCGATTGCGCGGCGCTCCAATATATTGCCCCTGACGAGCAAATACGATGATGCTTATACCGTCTTTGTCGGCTTGCATTTTTATTTCCGTAAACGCGTATTCGCCATTTTTATAACCGAAAGACGTACCGTCGTCCTCATATAGCGATACCGTATCTTCGCCTTCACCGAACACTTCTATATTTACCGTTTTTACTTCGGTCGGATCTATATAATCACATTCGTCCCAAGTAGTTACGACAGAACCATTGCGTACGAATATTGGCATTTTTTCCAAGATCGAAATGTCGACTTCTATCTCGCGACCACCAGTGAATTTATTGCCTGTGAAAAAGTCTATCCAATCTCCGCAGGGAAGATATACAGACATAGTTTTACTGTCCGAGTACACAGGGCAAACAAGCAACTTATCTCCAAACATATATTGGCGAGGATATTGATTTTTGTTGCAGTTTTCGTCATCCTCAAACTCTATCATAAGCGGACGCGTTATAGGTAAGCCGCTGTCGTAGGTCTGCCGCGCCGCAGTGTATATATACGGAATCAGCCTATATCGCAACTTAAGATATTTACGTATTATACGCTCTTTTTCGATATCGGGATTGACAAGCCCGAGGAGTTTTTCATCGTCCGATCTTTGTACTGTGCTGTCAGTTTTGCCGATTATTGCCATGCGAGCTGCAAGCTCACGAGAAGATTCTTCGGATTCCCACGGTTTTGTATTGTGCGAACGCATTACCGAATTAAAGCACAAAAACTGTGCAGAACGCGCTCCGATACACACTCCTCCGGAACGCATATCGTCGTTTGTTATATACGATATGCCTTTGAGCGCACCTTCAGTATTGGTTATTGCTTTTATTTGAAAAGCGAGTTCGTCCCATGAATCATACGACATATCGCCCGTCCATCTAAATGGATAACGTCGTCCGCCGATCCTCTGTTTTACAGGTATGAGATAGTTTTCAGTCGTCCAATTGCTATCGTAATAGACATCGTAGTTACCGATAAAATACGGACGGCAAGCTAACTTCTCGCAAAAGCCTTTATATACATAAGAATCGGTAATATCTGTTTGCCGAGTGTCCTGCCAAGTTCCCTTTATTCCGTCGGCGATAAGTCTGTCTATACTTTTCCACCATTTATGGCTATCGCAAGGATAGTTAACCCAATCTTCGTCTATCCTGTTCGCATAATCGGGTATGCTGTGATGAATAAGCGACACGTCAAAGTGAAGTTTATTAAGCTCGTCTATCATCTGCTTCGGCGACAGCGGATAACAGTATTCGCTCGACCAGTCGAGCCGAGACCCCCATACGACTTCTTTGCTATCGTCTGCGCCGTCTCCCCACTCAAAATCGACGATCAAATGATCACATGGTACACTTCGCTCACGCAGTAGTTTCGCAGTCTGCAATAAAAGCCGTTGACTTCCCGCAGCGCCGAGATGTTGAGTTTGATGTCCGCCGTATGCCTTTTTAGGTAAAAGCGGTTCCGCACCGACAAGTTCGTTAAACTTTGCATAACCGTCCTTATACGTTTTTCCATAAATAAAAAAAATATCGAGTATTGCATCTTTATCAAGCATAATCGAATACTCGCCTTTTGTGTTATCGTAAAACGCATGCGCATATCGAGAACAGCCCGAATATTCATTAAAAAAGCTCGCACTATCGAAAACAATACATTTATTTATAAACATCCCGTACTTCGGAGCATCGACAGGATATAAACGCTCCCCGTTTACATCATAAACGGAAAAGTTTGCTCCCATATAACCATCAAGTGCACGCAATTTAATTATCAATGTTGCCGTTTTTACGATGACGGTACAACCATTTATACTCTTTTCATATTTCACCGATTTCCAAGGTTTTGTTTTCCCAACGGCGAAAGGAATTTCATACCGCTCGGGAAAAGCACAACGATTCAGCTTGGATGTCCGCACCCGAAAACTTGATGCGGTAAATAAATCAAGCCTAACCTTCTCGGTTATATGGATTTGCGTACAATATTTTTCCATAATCAAGTCCTTTTTACCCTTGGTCGCAATCCACCCACATTATATATATCTGTTATAAGTTTATGAGTGTTGAGTGCTTGTTCACCGCTTATTTCAAGCGGTTCCAATTTTAAACACGCTCTATAAAACTGCTCTATTTGCCGACTGTGACAATTGCACCAATACTTCGGTTTTCCGTCCACGGTTGCGGTACACTCTTCGGTTGTATGGGCGCGTTCGACCGAACCGTCATCATACTCTATTACAGCATCATCGTAACCAAAGGTCACTTTACCTTTTTCACAAAATAATTTTATTTCTATAGGCTCACTGCAACCGTAATTGTTCATACAATAAAATGCATACGATACACCATTTTCGTATGTTATAAGTCCTTCAGCAGTATCCTCGACTTCCTTACCGGAATCATGTCTGCGATTACACATAGAACATTCAACTCGTTTCACCTTGCTATTTATGCACCAATTCGTAAGATCTATAGAATGAATAGCTTGATCTATCACTACGCCGCCACCTTCTTTATCCCAAGTCCCTTTCCAATCACTTTGTGAATAATATTCATCAGGACGCGCCCATGTAAGAATTGAACGTGCGCTGATAATTTTGCCGAGTCTGCCGCTCTCTATTGCATGCTTTACAGCTTGTGCTGAAGCATTATAACGGCATTGAAATATTACGCCATACATCAAGTTCTTTTCTTTAGCCACATTAACGGCTTTTTCCGCACTTGCATAATCCACATCCATAGGCTTTTCGGTAAGAACATTAATTCCGAGTTCAAACGCCTTTATTGCATATTCCGAATGAAGATAATGCGGTAAACACAGATGAACCACATCCGGCATTACTTCTTTAAGCATCTTTTCATACGATGTATACGCTTCTGCTCCGTATTGAGTTGCCGCTTCAATCGCTCTCTCTTTCTTGATATCACAACAAGCTACAAGAGAAGCATACTCCGATGTCTTTATAGCGTCAAGATGCATAGGCGATATGCGTCCACAACCTATAACCGCTACCCTAAGTTTTTTATCCATATTATATCCTACCTTAATATTTCACGCTTTAATTCCGTCTCCCGTTATCGGATCAAAAATATACATATCACAGAAATCAAACGAAACAGCCATACTATCGTTTGAATTCATTATTTCCTTAGCATCAAACTGAGCAACGAACGATTTGCCATTAAGTTCAAAATGTAAATTGTATTCCGATCCCAACAATTCACATACAACCGGTTTCAACACTATTATACCGGCTTTTCCATCATGTTTTTTGGAATCGTATTTTTCCACCTTTACGCGCTCGGGACGAATACCGCATAGTAAGTGATGTTTATCCGAACAAGCAGATTTCAGTTCAGCAAGTTTGCTTTCGGCGATTTTCTTTCTCGGGTTTTCGGGCGGCGGTGCGTTCTTGTCTTTCTTTTTAAGCTTACCGAGCAAATTCTTAAAGTTCGCAATGCTCCAAAACTTATGTTTTTTGCCCTGCATAGTCTCAAACTTTTCGCCCGTCGCCGACAGTATACGCAAAACCTCGTCGTTTGCGCTACCATCGAAATTTTCGACCAAACCATTGAATTTTGCCACATTCTCGGCATAAAATTTATCATGCGCCTTTATGAATTTTTCATCTACATTTACCTTGACACTTCCGCAACTCAAAGTTTTTTCTTCGCGGTCAAATGCAAGATTTAAGATATTCATCGGCGGTGTCCCTATAAACTTAGCTACAAAAATATTATTGGGATTATTGTAGATCTCTTTAGGCGAACCTATCTGTTGCACAAATCCTTTACTCATAACGACTATTCTCGTCGCCATAGTCATAGCTTCCGTTTGATCGTGCGTAACATACAGTGTTGTTGCGTTTATTTTATTATGTAATTTAACTATCTCACTGCGCATTGTGAGACGCAATTTCGCGTCAAGATTGGACAAAGGTTCATCCATTAAAAATACGGGAACATCCTTTACTATCGCCCGTCCCAATGCTACACGTTGCATTTGTCCGCCTGAAAGCTCTTTGGGCAACTTATCCAGATACGGAACAAGATCGAGCTGTTCTGCAGCACCATAAACTTTTTTGCGAATTTCAAACGCAGTTAATTTACGTTCTTCCGTCTTAATTTTACCGTTTTCATCAAGTTCGCAAAATTCTTCATTATAACTAATATGATGTTCCGAAAGCTGCGCTTTTTCTTTTGCTACGAACTCTGCGGATTTGTCTTTTATAGCTTTAAGTATTTCATCGTATTTTGCTTCCAATTCTTCAAACGGCAATCTTGCATACGGCACAAAACAATCCGCGAGAATTTTACCAGCTTCGGGTATGATATTCAATATATAAGCAATACTGTCGCCTTTCGACATGCCTTTTGTAGAGCTATGCGCCATGTTATAAAGAACACCGACTAACTTATGCGTCTCGACGGTATTGATAAGATTTTGTATCTCTAAGTCGGCTCTCAAAACAGTATTTACAATAGGCATCGAATACTTGTTTATAGTAAGTGGAAATGCGATATTGCTAAAAACATTAAACTGCGGATAGAGCGCATAATTCTGAAATACTATCGCCATTTTGCGATCTTTGCATTCTTTGTAATTAAGAAGCTCGTTCTGCATATAAATATCGCCGTCCGATACATCTTCAAGCCCTGCAATCATACGCAATGTAGTAGACTTTCCGCAACCGGAAGGACCAACGATTACTATAAATTCGTTTTTCTGAATATCAAGATTAAAATCAAATACGGCTTTTTCGCCGTTTGGATATACTTTAACCAAATTCCGAAGCGAAAGAAATGCTTCGTCGCGCACATTATGCTCAGTTGATTTCGTTATTTGAGTACTTGTATTGTTCTCATTCATAATATTACCCCTTTATACCTGTAGTGACAAGACCGTCTATCATGCGTCTTTGAGTAAACAAAAACACAATCGCTATTGGTATCATAGCAAACACCGAAGTAGCCATGGTTACACCTACCTGCCCCCAACTCGATCCGCCTGTATAACCTGCAAGCGCAACCGTAATTGTACTCCATTTAGAATCCTCCGCGCCTAAAAGCATTTGCGGCCATAATAAATTATTCCACGAACCTATAAATGCGAAAAGGATAATAAGCATTATTGTGGATTTTGCAAGGGGAACTATAAGCCTGAAAAATATACTGCTACTACTTGCTCCATCGCTTCTGGCGCTTTCAATTATCTCTTTTGGAATAGTTGCAAAAAAGTTACGCATCAATAATATATTGAATATGCCTGTACTACCTGGCACAATAAGCCACATATAAATATATGCAAACCTTGCTGGTCCCGACGTAATATTCAATGCTTTCATCATTGCCGCATAGATCGTAAAAGACGGAGCTGTACCGATAACGCCCGGAATTGTCATCCAAATAATCATAAATTTTTGAATGAACTTTTTGCCTTTAAATTCAAAGAACACGAGAGCATAAGCTACAATCAAATCCATAACGACGGTAAGAAACACATTCAAAGCTGTTGACCAAATGGAATTAAGCATCCAAAACGGCATATTGTCAACTTGCCCTTCGCGTACAATAAATCCGGCATAATGGTCTATGGTCCATTCTTTGAACGAACTCGGGAATATTTTTTCCGGATGCAATTGCAAATCAATGTCGGATTTAAAGGATGAGCCTATCATATACAATAGCGGTAATACCCAAATCACACAAATGATAAATAACGCTATGAACGAAATAAGTTTTGATCTCCTTATCGTCCTTTGGGATTTTGTAGCCTTAGGCTTTTTTTCTGTATTCATTCTTCATCCTCCTCAGTTTTCGGAGCTTCCGTAGAAATACCGTTAATTAAATTCGTTTCCTCGGTAAGACCGGTAAAACAAGCAGTATGGACAGCTTTCGGATGTCTATCTTTAGTGCAAAATTGCTGAACTAAAGTGAATATCATCGTTATCAACCCGAACACTAATCCCGCAGCACAAATAAAGCCTGTTTGTCTCGCAAAAGCAATATCAGTTATATACCTTTGGATAAACAACATTGGCGCAACAAACAAATTAACGTTTTCTCGTTCTGCAAAAACGAGCGGTTGTCCGTATAGACCAAGATAACCTATAAGCGTATTAAATAAACAGAGAGCTAACGACCCTTTAATATTCGGTATAATGACTGTAAATATTTTCTGCATTACACCTCCGCCATCCATTTCACACGCTTCATATAGTGTTTTAGGTACGGATTGCAACGCACCGGAGAATATAATGAAATTCGTTCCGGTCTGCCACCAGACGCTGGCAATAAACATTACAAGCCAACGGGTAAAATCATCTTTCCACGGAGTACCGCCCATCCAACGAATAGTTACTCCAAAAATAGAATTTATGAGTCCAGTATCATTGCCCGCAAACATATTTCCAAAAACAATTCCCAAAACCGATATAGATACTACGCTCGGAAAATACAGTATTGCGCGAAATATTTTATATCCAGGCGGATGCGAATTGATTAGGTATGCAAAGATAAAAGGAATTATCATCAATGTAGGAACCATTACCGCATCGAAAGCAAGCAACGTTAAAAATGATTCCCAAAACGCTACGGATATTTTATTTGAAAAATCAAATAATCTTATAAAGTTTTGCAAGCCAATAAAATCGTTTGCACTTGAGTCGTACGGGTTATATTGCATAAACGAAAAAACAAACCCCATAAATACGGGAATAAACGTAAATACAACAAATATGATTATAAACGGGCTCATTAATCCAAGCGCAGTAAGTATTTGCTTGCGCTTTGCTTTACGCTCTGATTTCTTTTTAATTTTGGTAATCGAATCCGCCATATGTCTCCTTTTCAAAAATTGATAGCGCCCGAAATATCACACTATTATTCCGAGCGCTGTACAAACAATTTTTACATTTCAGCCAAATCAATCTGCATATTGACATTGTCTTCGACAAGACGAATACTTGCCTCATCCTGTGCAGCGGTACTATTTGTAACTACCGCCGACATTAACGCCATCAATTCAGAAAATGTAACATTGTAATACGGCGTTGTTCCAACGCTTCTGAAATTGTTTATGTCCGGATAAAATTTACTCATATACGTTGCGACAAAATCGTTTTGCATATAAACAGGATCAGTCGCTACAGCCGTACAAGCATTGATATGTCCTGCTTCCGCCCACTTAACTCCTGCGGAAGTCGTTTGTGTCATCCACTTTACAAACTCGCATATTGCTGCTTTTTTGGTAATATCGGTCACAGTCTTGCTCATTGCAAAAAAGTGCGAATCGCCGAATATCGTTTCGGCATTCTCATTAGTAGGATCAAGAGCAAACCAACCCGCCATAGATGTAGCCCCTACGCGTTTACGTAGAGCATCATCAGAAAGATTGTATGTGTTTTTATAATTTGCAAGCGCAGAACTTACATCCCAAGGAACAACAAAATAAAACAAATACTTATCATTTATGAATGCAGTCGCGGCTCCCGAATCACCCATATCCGATTTGGCAATTGTAGGACTGTGTGTAATGAAATCACGCATAGACTGTATACCATCTTTAACAGCTTTCATATTTTCTGCATCGCTTGCCCATGTAGCGCGATAGGGTTTCCCGTCATGCTCGTCATAAAATTTGACACCGTTTTGCGCAAGACACGTCGGCCAAGCATATTTTTCAAAAAATCTGTTTGTCTCATTAAAAGACCACGCTATCGGAACAATATTTTCGCCCTTTGCAACCGTATCGCAAACCGAAATAAGCTCTGCATGTGTAGTAGGAATTTTAAGCTCATATTTATCCATCAACGTCTTATTGTACAGCACGACTATGCTTTGCCCGTCCATCGGTACGCTGAACAAGTACCCGGGATATCCGCAGTCGCTATATTCGGAAAGCGTTGCCGAATAGTCGCCGGTATCAATAGTTGTACCCATTGCTTCCAACGTTTCATCAAACGGTTGAATAATCTTAAGGTCTGCAAAATTTTTATACCATTTCTGATGTGCCATCAAAAGGTCGGGCGCGTTGATATCATTCAGGATGTTTTGTGGAATTTGGGTACCGTAATTCTCATCGGCTATATTATTACTGACAGATACGGTAATTCCGGGATGCGAATCATGAAATTCCCCTATCATTTCCATAAGAGCAGCATAATCCCTTCCGCCGACAACAGTATTCAATGATATAGTAACATTGTCATATACAACTTTTCCGTTAGAATCCTTATCAAGCGAACCAGTTGTCGTCCACCAAGGATTGTCAATAGTTGTTTTATGTTCATACTCTCTCGGAGCACACCCTGCAAACACAGAAACACATAAAACGACTGTGGCAATTAATGCCGTAAAAAATTTCTTTTTCATAATATACTCCTCATTTCTTTTTTGTAAGTTTGATTGCAACGCCGCCGCTTGATTTAAGTGTAAAACTGTCATGCGAAGATTTCGTAACCGTTTTTCGTACAACATCCGTCGAATATTTATCATCTTGCTTATCGGTAAATATCAATGCTTCCCATTCTCCGTCTCCGAGGAAAGAATAATCGATTTCTATCGTAGACGAACGAAACGCCGCTATACCGCCGACATACCAAATATCATCGCTTTCTTGCACTGCTGCACAATAATAGTTATCCGGTGTACCTCCTAAGAATTTGGTGGTTTTACGAAGTGCGGGAATATCTTTATAGAATTCCTTAATATCTTCGTCTGCCGTATATACATTGTAATAATCTGCCATTACGTTTACGCCGCATTCATAGAGAGGCGCAAGCGCCATAGTGTGCGCTTTGCTTAATGACCCCAAGGCATCAACCGTAGGCGTAAAATCTACCGGACCGACCACATTACGGGCAAACATACTGTTGACAGTTTTATCCGCAGATACTCCGCCTCCCATTTCTGCGCCGTATATCGCTTCGCTATTAATCACATTGGGATATATTCTGCGTTCACCTGTAGGCTTATTACATCCGTGACGTGAAACAACCATTTTTAATTTGGCGCATTCCTGATAAATCTTTTCGTACCATACGATATTGCCCTTATCCTCCCCTTGATGCAATGCAGGATTTGTAAATTGCCCATCCCAGAAATCTATCTTCAATCCGTCCAATCCCAAGTTATTCCATCTCTTAAGAGTATATTTCAACATCGTTTCGTTTGAAAAATTATTAAGACTATTACACCACCCAATAAGTTTTATTCCTGCTGCATGTGCTTCTTTTGCAAACTGTTCAAAATTATTTAAATCATCCATCCAGCCGCCGTCCAAAACAAGATACGTCCATCCCATTTCTTTTGCAAGTCGAAGCGAATCACGGTGATGAGAGAAATCTGCCGATTCGAGCGGATATTTTAGCCAACTCCAATGCGCGGGACTGTCATCCACCCAATCATAATTATAAATTTCCTGCTCTTCAGCCGACAGTTCATTGTAATTATCAGGTTTCCAATATTCCACATTGTCATAAACCGCTTCTACAAGATTGCTCTCCACACACTCGGCCATACTGCCAACAATACCGACACGCCAAGGCGATGTAAAAGGCAACTCTATCGTTCTGTCATTATCTGCACCGGCGGGACTCATAACCGTTTGCAAAATACCTGTTCCTTTATTTTGAGGCTGTTCCTGCAAAAAAGAGCCATAGTATCCGCTACCTATAAGCTGCGATTCTGTAATAATGGAATAGATATCGCTATCACCCGCACGATAAATTATAGGCATTGCATAGTATTGAGAACCAAAATTATCAACAGGAGTATTTCTGTATGGCTCTTCATATGCATAACTGTTTTTTAGCGGATTCGTTCCTCCTGTTATAGGGACATACTGCATCGTCCATGCAGAAGATTTTTCAGGTAAAGCAAACTCCGATTTTTCGGTAATAACAGTAACAGTTTCACTATCTTTACCATCAGGCCGCAAATTATAACGAAAAGCATATCCGTCATTATACGCACGCATAACTATATCCATAAAATATCCGTCAGTTTTAAATGTAACGACAACTTCGTTACACTCTCCGCTTACATGCTCGGTTTTACCCGTCTTATTGGTATAATCATACGTTACTTTGCGTTCGGTCTTTTCAACATACGTCAAAAGCTGAGTCAGATCCGTTTTTTGGTTGGCTTGATTTTCCAGCACAAATCCAAGCGACGAATAATCTACAGCAGAAACGCCATCTTTATTTACCGTATAATAAAGCTGACCATCATCATTAAGCGTCATCTGTGCTGTTGTACGTGCGTCAGGTGAAGTCACCGTGAACACTTGCCCCTCCATAACTACAGGCGTTTCAGGGGGCTTATTATCGCCCCCGCACGCCGTAAAACCGATACACATATATAAACCGATACATATACATAAAACGACGGAAATAATTGTATAACGTTTCTTTTTGCCCATAATTCAGCCCCCTTAATTTTCGCCCAGCAGAGCCAATATTGTTTCTCTAAGCGCGCTAACCGATACAACGGCATCAAATTCCCTATCCCAAGCCGTATTTTTAAGCATGGGAACAATATGTTTTTCAGCCGCTTCGTCATTTGATATTACTTTGAGAACGGGACAACCATCCAACGAATAAAAGTTATCAGGGTCGCCTACTTGTTTCAATGTATTAGCAGCCGCTTTGATTGCCGCATTAGCGCTTGTATCGGGATTAAGCCCCTTTTCAGCCGCCTCCCTATATGCAGGATACCACAATCCGCCTACATACGTTTCGCAATTCTTGCTTACGAAATCAGCAAACACTGCAGTCGCCGCAAGTTCTGTAAGCGAAGTCGTAGAAGATTTATGAAATTGAAAACCAATGTTGTATACAGGTATTAAATTCCTATCAGTACTGTTTTCATCTACAAATAATCCCGAAAGAGGCAAAATGCCAATGCCCTGCGTTGTAGGAACTGTGCCGTTATACATTGCACTATTAAGGAGTCCCATAAATGCTCTACCTGCAGCGACGTCCGCAATAGTACCCGATTGCTCGAAATCGCCGTTGCCTGAACCATGGCAAACGCCGTTTACACCGAATAAATCGTTCATATTGTTCAGCGCAATAACAGCTTTGTTATTCTCCAAATCCTCAGACCAATCGTTTATCAACTTTCCATCACTATACTTGAGGTACTTACTATCGTTTTGCAAGAATGCCACCGAAGAAGTCATTTCTTTAAACGTCCAATCACTCACATTGGTTTTCACTGTCACAAAACTTGCATTTGTATTCTCATCGTATTCCCCTTCATACACTTTAAGCAAAAGAGTTTTAAGTTCCTCAAACGTAGAAGGAAGTGGATTATCTTCATTATATTTTTCCATCATTGTAGTGTTGTAGACGAAATAGGGAACACTCATCATCACAGGAACCGTATAAAGTTTACCGTTAATATAGCACTCACGGATAGCGTCGGAATAATAATCTTCGGGGTTGAATTCTATACCAGCAAAATCGTACACGTCCTGCGCAGCATAATAATCTGCACGAATAGAATATATTGACTGCGCCTGACGTTCGTAGAGTATCATGTCGTTCACAGTTTCAGATTCTCTGTCGAGATTATTCGGCGTTTTGACTTTTATCTGCCCGCGGTATTGATAGTTAAATTTGTTTATCAAGCTATTTAAATATGACTGATTACCCCAATCCCAAAGGTAGTGTAAATCGATTTCAACATTTTCGTATATAATATTGCCCTCTTCATCACGCTTGACAGAAGGATCGTATTCATAATCAGCATACAAAGTAATCGGCTCAGTTACAATATCTGTAGACATATTCCACTCTTGCGTTCTTTGCTCGTCCTTATACCACCCCTTGTAAATATACCCAAGACGGGGGCATTCAGGCACGGAATCTACCGACACCGACTGATTTTCTTTTACATCAACAATCCAGTCCTCGGGCGCACCGTCGTAATTGAAATCAAACGTAACCTCATAATTAGGTGTTTGAACAACCCATCCTGCATATAACGTAAAGTCCTTATTTACTTTCTGCGTAAAATCGTATTCATCCTTTCCCTCTTTATCAGTACACCAAGCAACAAAGTCATACCCCGTACGTGACGGATCGGGTAAAGGTACTACACGTGTATCAGCCTTGACCTCGCGAGCCCTTGCTGCGGGCGCGCCTTCGTAATTGTAATCGAAAATTACGGTATATTTATCTTTTACTACGGGTTCGTCTTTACAACCGACTATCGTAAATGACAAACAAAATGTGAACACAGCTACAACAAGCATAGATATTGTTCTTAAAATTCTTTTCATGATTATTGGCTCCCTTGTTTATATTGTTTTGAATCTTTTTTCGTTTACGCTCGGGAGAGCGATCAGCTCTCCCGACGCAAACAGTTACAATGTTGCTTTACGACTCAACCGACGCATCGGTTTGAGTATTGCTATAAAGCGCAGCGCTTTCTACCGTTACCTTATCACCTAATCCGGTTATTATATTTTCCTTTAAATCAATATAACATTTATTATTTTCGCTATATTCTGCCGTCAAATTAAGCTTTATTACAAGATAGCCGCTATTCTCACCCGTCGGATTAAGCGTAAGGTCGTAGAAATATTCACCGCCGGCATAATTCATAGACCAGTCAGGACTACCCCATACAGGGCAACCCGCTCCTACGCATACTCGGATGCCGTAAACTTTTTGTAAATCTTCTGCCTTGTACTTAATGACAAGAGTATATTCGCCGCTCGGAGCCGTAGTTAACGCCTTTATGTTGGTACCGACGTCGCTGAACTCCTCTACTTTTTGACCGTATATACTTGCATCAAACTCGCTTTCCGTCATTACTTCAGATTCGACTATCTGAGCGGAATTTTTCCATTCGATATGCGAATACGTGCCAGGCATATTCTCGTGGAACATTATGGGTACAAACGGTTGATCCCAGTTTGCTCGCGGGTCTCCGGTGGCAGGATCGACATAATGCGTATAGAAGAACTGCCTTGTAACTTTTTGTCCAGGGTTTGCTACGGATTGTGCAGTAAGCTCATACAATGCGCCGTTCGTTTTCAAAAGGCGTTTTACCGTGAATTTCACACCCTGACTTATATCCATCAAATTACAGGGTTCGGCATTATTACCCACTGCTTCAAGAGTAACCGCGCTCCAGCCTTTGCCGTCCGCTTCTCTGTAACGCAACCCGAGTCTGAAAATGTTCACATCAAATTTAGGATCTTGGCTGTAAGCATTCGGCTCATTGTTAGAGAATGTTTTTCCCTCCAAATACATTGCATACGTTGCATCTATATATTTGGTACCATTATTGTTTTCTACCTCAAATTTCGGCTTAAATGTAAACGAGAAAGTGAAATCATCGTAGAAATAAATATATGGGCTTATGCGCCTGCCGACAGATTCTTCTTTGTATTCGAGTCCTAATCCAGAGGTTTCATCATACGAGCTTGCAAATAATTGATTATTTCTATTTACCCCCGGATCGTTTGGATCGCCCGAAAAATAAACATATCCTCCCATCATTTTTTCATTGTGGTTTCCCACGAGACTTTTCAGTTTATCCTGTGCGTCCGTTCCCGTAAGATACGTTATATTTTTTGCAATAGACTTACCTGCAATATCGTTGTCATTGTCATTATTTACATGCATCAATGCAAAACCAAATAAACCAGGAACGGTATCTTTATCCTTGTAATACGTAGGCGCCGTACAACAAACATATACGTCATTTACAAACACATAGAAATAATCTCCGTCACGCATCACCGCAATTTTAACAGTGCGTCGATTGCTTTCTGAATTTTTTTCTTCGATAGTAATACCGCGCGTCATATCAGTTTTTAAAACGTACGGCTGTCCATTGGCATTCCAGTTTATCGGGTTTGCAACATTATCAATATTTTCACTGTTGCCGTCTTTCATAAAGTCGGTATTCCGAATTGTCATATTATTATCGGGCTCAAGCGTGTTCACATATCGCCTTCCGCTTATAGAATCGCCGACCATATGCGAGAAGCCGAACTGAGTATAATTATGCGCGGAGCTAAAGATATCAAACGTCGCCTCGGCATAATACACTTTGCCTGCTTGCATATTAAACTTTGTCTTTGTCCAAAATCTATCGTTAAACGTTACTTTTTGACCAGCAACATTCGCTGCTTCATTAAAAGTCTCGAAATCGAAATCATTATCAACAACAGCAGCTTTCCCCAGACCGCAATCGTTAACATATGAGAAAATATTACGATATGCGTATACTGTTATCTCTTTTTCAACCGATTCACTACCGTACTCGACACGGTTATCAGTAACTGAATATGTTACAGTGTAGACCGCAACGTCCGGAACGGTAATCTGACCATATTCAATCGTTACGCCCGAATCCGCACAAGTAATATTCAAAGACCCGTGAAGATTTTTTCCATCGGAACCCAAAACTGCGGGGTCGGGCAACTCACTCTCAACTCCGGCATAAATCTTTGCTACAATATCCGTCTCAATAGGCTCACCGTCCTCATTCATAAAAGTGATTACGGGAGTAGTTATAGGATCACGGTATTTAACCGTAAATGTAGCAACAACCGAATTATTCAAATTACCTTTTTCCGTTGCTGTGACGGTTATGGTCGCTTCACCCGTTTTTGTACCCGGTTTTATCTTCATTCCGTCTATGGCTATTACGTCATTATCGGAAGAAGTTAAAACAATATTCGTGTTTTCCGCATTGAAATCCGTAGGCGCAAGCGACACCTCTACGGTACGCTCTGCCGCACTGTCCAAGTTTTTAACCATATCGACTTCGAGCGCCGTTTTATTCGTTATCGTGACGGATGAAAGAACAGGAGTGTTTTCGGATACGGTAACTGTAACTTCATCCGACAAACCGCCGGCCGTTACGGTTATAACAGCCGTACCCTCCGCTACCGCATGTAGTTTATTTTTATTTACGACACTTACCGCCGCATCGTTATCCGACCTGACAGTTACCACAGTTTTGTCCGCTTCGGATTCCGGTAAAATTTTGACTTGCACAGTACGATTAGAATCTCCCACATGCCATAATGCCACAAGTTCTTCCTTATTGGTTATCGTAACAGATGTCACTTTTGATTCATCGTCCGGCAGATTATTTGGATTGTTATCTCCACTACAAGCAGTAAATGCAAAAGCACTTGCAAGCAACATTAAAACAACTAACACCGCCAGTGCAAACGATTTGGATAAAATATTAATCTTTCCTTTCATTTTTTTCGCTTACGCTATACAACCCTAATTAATCGTATAGCTTTTCCTCCCTATACATATTTTTACCGTCAATTAGGAAACGGTTAACTTTATATTCTTTTTACTTTTTCTAAGTCGGCGATCTCTCGACGGCTTTTTCAGCTTGCCTTTTTTCCTGCTAAAAAATCTTCTCAAATTCTTTTATTTTTTACTTAACTTTTATTAGCAGGTCTTTTTAACGGAAATATCATTTTATTATTACCTCACGCTTTATTCTCGCCGATTCATATACCGCGTCAAGTATCTTCATAAGTTCTACGCCGTCTGTTGCGGGCGAAAGGCAATCTCTTTCGCCTTTGATATATTTTATAAAGCTATCAATTTCGTTATTAAATCCTTCAAACGAAAAGTCAGTAGGCATAGCTATATCTATGTTGACTGGATAATCATACATTTGCATATATAAGTGCAAATTTGGATCTATCTTTATTCCACCTTTCGTACCGTAAAGTGCAATATAACACTCATCCTTTTCCATTTCAAGCGCATAACTTGTTTCCACATTAAGAATCGCCCCGTTATCAAACCGAATAAACGCCGCAGCAAAATCTTCAACGTCGTTTTTAAAATCTCTATCACCTGCCGATAACGATGCATATTCCACTACGTCCTTGGTGGTTGCACGCGAAGTCTTTAAAGCATCTACGGATATAGCCGTAACAGCTACAGGTTTGGGATTACCGATAAGGTATCTTACCATATCGATAACATGAACTCCAAGATCTATTAACGGACCGCCGCCCGAATATGCTTTATCCGCAAACCAGCCGCCAGGGTTACCGTTTCGGCGCAGTATCTTTGCCTGTGCGTAGTATACATCGCCAAGTGCACCTTTATTTATAAAGTCTTTGGCATATATGCAATCTCTGCCGCAGCGCCGCACAAAACCAAGCATAAGCTTTCTACCAGTGCGTTCCGCAGTCTTTTTCATTTGGTCGGCAATTTCGGCATTTAACGACATAGGCTTTTCACACAGTACGTCCTTGCCCGCCTCGAGCGCAGCAATCGTTATCGGTGCGTGAGTATTGTTCCAAGTGCAAACGCTTACGGCGTCAAGCTCGGGTAACATACGAAACATATCGTTATAATCGGTAAAAAGGCGAGTTATTCCATACTTTTCACCATACGCTTTCAATCTCGCTTCGTTAATATCGCAAAGCGCATACACTTCTGCCTCAGGATGACGCATATATGCTTCAATATGAGCACCCGAAATTCCGCCGCAACCTATTACTGCTATTTTTAATACTTTCATAATAATCCCTCTTAAATATCAAAACTACGTAAAAACGACACTGCAAGAGCAATGTCCGCAGCAGGATCTTCGCCAACTTCACGCTCAACGGTAAGATAACCGTCATAACCTATCGACTTTAATGCAGCAATATATTCTTTCCAATTCACGTTACCTTTACCCAAAGGACGCTCCTCTATAGTTTCGCCTTCAAGTTTAGGCAATCCGTAATACTCGTGAGCATAAAATTGTTTGGGATCAAAAGGACGCAACTGTACCCCGTCTTTTGCGTGCGTGTGAACAATATAATCTTTCAGCGTTAAAACAGCTTTTGCGGGATCGTCTGCAGCACACATCACAAGGTTTGCTGGATCGAGATTTACGCCTATTCCGCGAACCAGTAACGAATCCAAAAAATCTTTCAGCATCACTGCTTTCTCAGGACCGGTTTCGACAGCAAACCATCCGCCTATGGAATGTGCAAATTCAGCAAGAATGGAACACGTCTTTTGCATTGCTGCATATTGGCGACAATTTCTATCTTCTGAGACTGCGCCGATATGTGTGGTTACTATATGTGTTCCCAGTTCGCGCGCAATTTCCATTACACGTTTTTCTTCATCAATCGCGTCTTTTGACGTATCGGGTTCATAAAACATACGACTGCCGAAATCGGCGCAAAGAGCGGAAAATTCCAACCCATTATCGTTCATCATTCTGCGGACTTCAGCAATCTTTTTTGCCGACATTGTCGGGAATATAGTTTCTGTCTTTGCATAAGCCTGTATGCCCGAAGCACCCAAACTTTTAGCGACCTTTAATGTTTCGGAAAATTCAAGCCGAAAACTCTCTGCCATTACACCTATTTTCATTTATTAAATTACCTCCTGATCAATTTTTACTCATGCTATCGTGTCGTTGCGGTAAACATAAAGAAATTTTCACCGTACTTCAAGATGCACTCTTTTTTGCCGTCAACGGAATAACCGTCAATTTTTACAATACCCGAAAAATTTTCGTTATAGATATTTACCGATATAGCGTCACCGTCGCGTTGCCATTTAACCGATATTTTCCGACCGTTAAGCGCATATTCCGCTTCGGCATAATCAAGTTGATTTATCGGATGAGGATTAATTTCCACTGTATTGTGAGAAGTTATATTTAATCCGGCAAGCGAACGATAAAACCAAGCGGTTACGCTTCCCCAAAAATAATGATTGTATGAATCGCAAGGCAGTTCGTCTTTTTCCATTTCAACAAACGATTCCCATAGCGTTGTCGCTTCGTGCTTTAACAAATATCCGTATGACGGATACTCGGGTCCGCGTACTGCGTTGTATGCTATATCAGTCATACCCGCCTTTGTAAGTGCATTAAAAAGTACTTTTGCTCCCAACACACCTATTTGCATTTTACCGCCGGACGCATTCATAGCAGCTTTTAAATCGGCGCGCGCATACTCGATTTCATCCACAATAAACACGCCGTATTCAAGCGACATCGCAATCGCCGTTTGCGTTTTAATTGCTATTCGTCCGCCTTTGATATACTTTTTACGAAAGGCTGCAACAAGTTCGTTATGTAAAACTGAACATTTCTCGGCAACAGATTTGTTACCGAGCGCAACAAATAATTCCTCTGCCTTTGCAGTCATATCTATTATCGTTAAAGTATCGGTAACTTCGAGCGGCGTAGTTATTCTGCCGCCCATCTCACACCAGTCTCCTAAACCATATTCAAGCAACCCATCGGCATTTTTTTTCGTTGCAACATATTCGAAATACTTTTCAATAGCTAATGCTGCTATCTTTACCGCTACAATGTCGCCTGTTATTTTGTAAATTTGATACGGTATCTCAACAATTACAGCATCCCAAGCAGGACCATTCCCCCAAGAAAACCCCCAACCTCCAGTCGGAACGATACCTGGCACAACACCGTCAGAGCGTTGAGCTTTTACAATATTGTACAGCCATTCCGTCAATGATTGAGAACAATCAAAATGATAAAGCAACTGTTCAGCACCGCACACCGCATCGCCCGTCCAACCATTTTTTTCTCTATGCGGACAATCGGTCGGGAAATAATAAAAATTACTCAAATCACTACGCACAGCAATCTCGTCTATCCTGTTTATTATCTTGTCGCTGCACGAAAACTTTCCTGTTGCCGGAATATCTGAATGCAAAACGATATAAGTCAAAAGCTTCTTCGTTGCTTGCTCTTTTGTTATTCCTTCAACATAAATATATCTGTATCCGTGATAAGTAAAAGATGGAACATAACTTTGACTTCCGTCTACGCAAATATACTCATCGCGTTGTATATCATAATCAACGTCATTGCGATACGCAAATATCATTTCGTCCCTAAACGGCTTACCGTTCCGCATAAGCTCGAAAAACATCATCTTAACTTTTTGTCCGCTTTGTCCGTTTATATCAAGCCGATATATGCCAGCATTATTTTGACCGAAATCATAAATATACCCATTGCCGTATTCAGTAATATGGCAAGGCTTTATTTGTTCATATGACCGAACAGGCTGCGCCTTACATTCTCTAAGTTCGCCTTTCGGAGTTGCCGCAAAAATAGCTTTTCTACAGCCATCAACGAAAATCGGTTCAAATAACTCTGAACGCAAAAGTCTTGCATCAAAATGCTCTCCAAACCGTAAATCATCAAACGTGATAGGCGAATCAAATACATCGAAACTTTCGTCCGATTCAAGAACACATTCTTCTTTTACAAATAATTTTAATCCACATTTCGGCGCGGCGCGAAACGGTGCCTTATCAAAATCCCATATTCCGCAATCAAGCGCATTCCCGAAACCGTTCCCCAAAAGAACACATATTACATTTTGCTTGCCTAAAATATCGGTAACATCATATACATCATAATAAATCAAATCATCGGGATTGCTTATATACGGTGCAAAAAAACCTTTTGTCAATTCTTTACCATTCAAAAATACACGATAAAACCCGACGGCGCTTATATAAAGTTTAGCTTTGCTTCCTACATATTCTATATCAAAAAGTTTTCTTAGCAACGGAGCGGATACATTTTTATCACGCGTATTAAATTCTGTACCACCAGATATGTAATGCAGCTTCATCGTTTACACCTAAAATAAGTTTAATGGAATTGCATCTTTATTGTTTACTGACGTAAAATAAACAAAAAGACACTGCCAATGGTTATAAAAACCACAGCAGTGCCTTTTTATTGCATACAAAACAGAGTGCATTCCGCACCCTTGAAAAATCGCGGGATTAAATTTGCTTGCTTGCTTGCTTGCTTGCTTGCTTGCTTGCTTGCTTGCTTGCTTGCTTGCTTG
>ERZ1090865.252-NODE-252-length-33282-cov-6.663888_pt1 | contig 33282 bp, 33 predicted proteins | sample MGYA00478478_ERZ1090865 | MGnify/ENA primary metagenome ERZ1090865 (study PRJEB33644, sample SAMEA5815715) | chicken gut metagenome | biome: Chicken; feature: Gastrointestinal Tract; material: Caecum | place: Ireland | collected 2019-01-01 | study: A study of the... | reverse complement strand
ATACTATTCCTGTTTTTCTCAGTGAATCTGTATTTTTTTATGTCAAAAAATCTTTTCTGCAGTTTTAAGAAAGAATCTCTTATCATTTGACATCTTTCTTTTCTCATGCTACTATTTCTGTCATAAGGGCAAAGACGCCAAACAAGGCGTCTTTGTCTTTTTTTATTTTTATGCGCAAGGAGGAAGAAAGTATGAGACTGACACCTAAGGAACAGGAAAAACTCCTGCTTCATCTGGCCGGAAATCTGGCAAAAGAACGGAAAGCCAGAGGACTGAAATTGAATTACCCGGAAGCGGTAGCCTATATCAGTTCAGAATTAATGGAAATGGCCAGAGATGGAAAAGAGGTCACAGAGCTTATGCGTCTGGGGACAAAACTTCTTACCAGAGATGACGTAATGGAAGGAGTCGGGGATATGGTCACAGAGGTGCAGGTGGAAGCCACCTTCCCTGACGGCACCAAAATGGTCACTGTCCACAATCCTATTCAGTAATCCAATCAGGAGGTAACGCAATGAAAATCGGAGAAATCATGCCCTTGGAAAGGGAAATCACATTAAATGAAGGAAAGCCTTCTCTTACGCTGATGGTCACAAATACCGGAGACCGTCCTGTACAGGTAGGGTCTCATTTTCATTTTTTTGAAGTAAACCGCTGTCTGTCTTTTGACAGGGAAAAAGCCTACGGCTTCCATCTGGACATTCCTTCAGGAACTTCTGTCCGCTTTGAGCCGGGAGAGGAAAAAGAGGTTGCCCTCACTGCCATGGGAGGCACCAAGCGGATCTTCGGACTGAATGATCTGACCTGCGCCCAGGCTGTGGAAGGAACAAAAGCCGCTTCCATGGAAAAGGCAAAACAGAAAGGATTCCTTTAAAATACACAAACTAATCTTGGAGGTATGAATATGAGCACAAAAATATCCGGAGAGAAATATGCCATGATGTACGGCCCCACTACCGGGGATAAGGTACGGCTGGCAGATACAGACCTGGTCATTGAAGTAGAAAAAGATTACACCACTTACGGGGACGAGTGCAAATTCGGCGGCGGCAAGACCCTCCGTGACGGCATGGGCCAGTCTGTAAAGACCACCAGCGCCGACGGAGATCTGGATCTGGTGATCACCAACGCCCTGGTCCTGGATTATACAGGGATCTACAAAGCAGATATCGGAATTAAAGACGGAAAGATCGCAGGCATCGGCAAGGCCGGAAACCCTGCAGTTATGGACGGGGTAACTCCCGGAATGACCGTAGGCGCTTCCACAGAAGCCCTGGCCGGTGAAGGCCTGATCCTTACCGCCGGCGGACTGGATACCCATATCCATTTCATTTCCCCGCAGCAGGTAGAATGCGCTCTGTACAGCGGCGTCACCACGATGATCGGCGGCGGTACAGGTCCGGCAGACGGAACCAATGCCACCACCTGTACTCCAGGCCCCTGGAACATGGAAATGATGTTAAAGGCCTGTGAAGAATATCCTATGAACATCGGACTTTTAGGCAAAGGAAACTGTTCTGACGAGAAAGCTCTGGTGGAGCAGATCAAAGCCGGAGCCATGGGACTGAAACTTCACGAAGACTGGGGTTCTACTCCTGCCGCCATTGATCACTGTCTCAATGTGGCAGATGACTATGATGTACAGGTAGCCATTCATACAGATACCCTTAACGAAGGCGGCTGTGTGGAAGATACTCTGGCAGCCATTGCGGGAAGGACTATCCATACATACCATACAGAGGGCGCCGGCGGCGGCCATGCTCCTGACATTATCCGGGCAGCGGCAGCTCCCAATGTACTTCCCTCTTCTACCAACCCCACTATGCCTTATACAGTAAATACTCTGGACGAGCATCTGGATATGCTGATGGTATGCCACCATCTGGATAAGAGGATCCCTGAGGACGTAGCCTTTGCAGATTCCAGGATCCGTCCGGAAACCATTGCCGCGGAAGATGTCCTCCATGATATGGGCGTTTTCAGCATGATGAGTTCTGACTCTCAGGCTATGGGACGTGTGGGCGAAGTTATCACCCGTACCTGGCAGACAGCCAGCAAAATGAAAGGGGAGCGGGGACCTCTCCCTGAGGACGAAGGCCACGGAAACGACAACTTCCGGGCAAAACGTTATATTTCCAAATATACCATCAACCCGGCTATTACCCATGGTGTGGCTGACTATGTAGGCTCAGTGGAAAAAGGAAAATTCGCCGATCTGGTATTGTGGAATCCTGCATTCTTCGGTATCAAACCAGACCTGATCATCAAAGGCGGCATGATCATTGCCGGAAAGATGGGTGACGCCAACGCTTCCATTCCTACCTGTGAACCGGTGATGTATAAACCTATGTTTGCCGCTCACGGAAAGGCAAAATACGCTTCCTGCCTGACTTTTGTATCCAAAGCAGCCATGGAAGAAGACGTAAAGACAAAATATCATCTGGAAAAAACCGTGGTTCCTGTATCCGGCTGCCGCAATATCGGCAAAAAGGATATGAAATTCAACAGTGAAACACCCCAGATCACAGTAAACCCGGAAACCTATGAAGTAAAAGTAGACGGAGAACATATTACCTCCAAACCTGCTGACAAGCTTCCTCTGACACAGCTTTACAGCTTATTCTAAGGAGGTGCTCCATGTTAGGCGTATGTTTATTATTTGTAGGGATCGTCCTGATCAATAATGGTATGTGTACCTTATACAAGGTAGACGGAAGATCAGCGGCGGTGATGAATATCCTTACCGGAGGACTTTCCATTTTTATTAATGCGGTAAACCTGGTAATGGGAAATTATTATGCTGCGGGAACCGGACTGCTCTTCGGCTTCACTTATATTTTTGTAGCCTTTTCCAAACTGTGGAACTTAAGCCCTATTCCCTTTGCGTGGTTTTCCACCTTCGTTGCAGTAAATGCCGTAGTCTTCGGAACCATTGAAGGCGTTACAGGAAGCTCTGCCTTAAATGTAACCGCAGACTGGCGGTGGGCTGCTATCTGGTACCTCTGGGCCATTCTCTGGGGAACTTCCTTTGTGGAAGATATCTGCGGGAAAAAGCTGGGGAAATTCGTCCCCTGTCTCCAGGTATTTGAAGGAGTAGTCACTGCCTGGATACCGGGACTTCTTATGTTAATCGGTCAATGGTAGGAGAAAAATTTTATGATTTGTGAAAAAATACTGGGAAAACTGGAAGATATGGATCTTCAGGGAAAAAAACTGGAATATGTCACCGTGGAATGGCATGAAGCCTTTAAAAAGATCCACCGGAAGGTTACAGATACCGGACGGGAAGTAGGGATCCGTCTGGATGACTCGGTGCTGAAAACCGGCCTGTTAGAAGGCGATGTACTCTACGCAGATCCGGAGCTGGTCATTGCCGTTCACACCCCGCCCTGTGAAGTAGTCAAAGCAAAGGTATCTCCCCATCATCCGGAGATGATCCCTAAAGTCTGCTATGAGATCGGGAACCGGCATGCTCCTCTTTTCTTTGGTGAGGATCCCAGCACCTTTGTAACTCCCTATAATGAGCCTATGCTCCGTCTCCTCTCCTCTTTTCATGGCGTAGAGGTATGGAAAACTGTAGAGCCTCTGAACTTTAAAGGTCAGATTTCCTCTCAGATCGGCCATTCCCACCACCACGATCATGGAAACCAGGAAGGAGCCACGCCATGAACCGCCAGGATATGGAGGCCCGTTTTCTCCTCCTTCAGATAAATGATTCTCTCTTTCCCATAGGAGGTTATTCCCACTCCTATGGGCTGGAGACTTATATACAGAAAGGCCTGGTAAACGACGGAAGCACTGCCAGGCTTTACATAGAAAACCGGCTGCGCTACAGCCTTCTCTATACGGATCTTCTGGCTGTCCGGCTGGCCTATGAGGCAGCAGCCAAAGAAGATCTGGAAAAGCTTGAGGAACTGGAGGACGTCCTGGACGCCTCCAAGATCCCCATGGAGCTGCGGGAAGCCTCCAGAAAACTGGGCAGCCGTTTTGTGAAAACTCTAAGGCACATGGAGATTTCCTGGAAGAAAGATATTTTTCAGAAATATCAGGAACTCCGCCGGGGAAAAGTAACCAGTCATCCCTGTGCTTACGGAGTTTTCTGCTGTGCCGCCGGGATCCCTCTGGAGGATTCTATGGCAGCCTTTCTTTATGCCCAGACCTCTGCTATGGTCACAAACTGTGTAAAGACCATTCCTCTGAGCCAGTCAGAGGGACAGAAGATCCTTCTCTCCCTCCACCAGGTTCTGGAAGAAGTTCTTTTTCTTGTGACTGCAGCGGGAGAAGAAATGTTCTGCGCTTCTGCCCCCGGCTTTGACCTGCGGGCGATCCAGCATGAAAGTCTGTATTCCCGGCTGTATATGTCCTGATACAGGGATATTCCTGTGTCAGACTTTCCTGTCCGCCTCTGCGGACTCCTTTATGCATGAAAGACCCGGACCTCTTCTCCTTTCGGCCGGGCTCTCATAGTAAACGTAGAAAGAAGGAACACAATTATGTCTTATGTAAAAATCGGCGTAGCCGGCCCTGTCGGTTCCGGTAAGACCGCTCTCATAGAAGCCCTTACCCGGCGCATGGCCAAAGATTACAGTATCGGTGTTATCACCAATGATATCTATACCAAAGAGGATGCGGAATTCCTGGCGAAAAACAGTATCATGCCTCTGGAAAGGATCACCGGCGTGGAAACCGGCGGCTGTCCTCACACAGCGATCCGGGAAGACGCTTCCATGAATCTGGAAGCTGTAGAAGAAATGGCGGAAAAATTTCCGGATATTGAGCTGTTTTTCATAGAAAGCGGCGGAGACAACCTTTCCGCTACCTTCTCCCCGGAACTGGCTGACGCCACCATCTTTGTCATTGATGTGGCAGAAGGCGACAAGATCCCCAGAAAAGGAGGTCCCGGGATCACCCGTTCCGATCTGCTGGTGATCAATAAGATCGACCTGGCTCCCTATGTAGGGGCAAGCCTGGAAGTTATGGAAAGAGATTCCAAAAAAATGCGTGGCGACCGTCCTTTCCTGTTCACGAACATCCGCAGCGGCGAACATGTGGATCAGGTAGTGGAATGGATCAAGAAAAACGTACTTTTGGAGGGAATGTAATGCCAGAAGAAAAAAATCCCTATGGAAAAGTCTCCCGCTTTTCCATTACCGCCGGTACCCGGGAGGGCCAGACCATACTGGAAGACTTTTCCTATACTTCTCCCTTTAAGATCATGCAGCCCTTTCCCCTGAAAGGCGGCGGGATCCAGGTCATGATGCTGGCTGCTTCTCCCGGGATCATGGCGGGAGATCTCCAGGAATTTTCTTTTCATATAAAAGAAGGCGCCAGGACCGAATTTATCTCCCAGTCCTACGATAAGGTCCATTATATGGAAGAAGGAAAGGCCGGCAGACATACCTCTGTTTTCGTAGAGAAAGGGGGCACCTTTTTCTTCCATCCTCAGCCTATGATCCCTTTTAAAGGCTCTGCCTTTGAAAATACCATGGAGATCCGGCTGGAGGATGAAAGCTCCCGGTTCTTTATGAGTGAGATCCTTTCCTGCGGACGATACGCCAGAGGAGAAAAATTTGCCTATCGTTTCTACCACAATCTGGTCCGGATCTACAGAAAAGGAAAACTGATCTACCGGGACAATACCCGGTATGATCCTGTACTTTTCTCTATGGACAGTATGGGAATGTATGAGTCCTATACTCATCTGGCCTGTATCTTCCTTACTCCGCCAGAAGATCCTGAAAGCTTTGTATCCAAAGTTACAGATCTTCTGGAAAATACTTCGGATATCACCGGAGGTATTACCCGGCTGCCCCAGGGAGACCTGGCAGTCCGCATCCTGGGAAGACGTGGACAGGTGCTGGAAGAATTATCTCAAAAAATCCTGCTGTGCAGCGGCCTGTAAAGGCTGAGGCACAGCAGTTTTTCTTTTTCTCTTGACATCTCTTCTATACCTTCATATAATTATCTCAAATAATTACTAAAGATAATTATTTATGGTAATCAAATTCAGAAAGGAGGAATAACACATGGAAATATCTGATGTAAAGGAGTTTCTCTCTGCCTGCCAGGAAGCCAAGCGCATTACGGAACTGATGCCTCCTCTTCCCAAAGGGATGTCTCCCAGGCATATCTATGTGATCGACGCAGTGTTTCAGTTAAGTCAGTGCCAGGAACAGGTGATGGTCAGCGATGTAAGTAAACTGCTGGGCGTTACCAGGCCAAGTATCACCAAAGTGATCCAGGAACTGGAAAAGCTGAAGGTTCTCACCAAAATTCCTGACCAGGAAGACAAAAGGATCGTTCACATAGCTCTGACGCCTTTAGGGCAGAAATACTATGATTTTTATGTAGGAGGATATCACTCCTGGCTGGCGAGTAATTTCCAGAACATTTCTCCGGAAGATCTCTCTGCAGCCGCAAATACCATTCACCGGGTACTGGAGATCATGAAAAATCTGGATATTACCGCCCACAAGGAAAAAAGAAAGGAAATAGAAGAAAATGAATGAATCAGAAAAGAAAATTGATGCGAAGCTGATCTTTTCCATCATTGCCGCAGGGATCATGTCCTTCTCCGGCGTAGTAGTGGAAACTGCCATGAATGTTACCTTCCCTACTCTGATGGAAGAATTCGGCATCGGAACTTCTACCGTGCAGTGGATCACTACCGGATACCTTCTTATTCTGGCTATGATCATACCTGCATCTTCTTATTTGAAAAAACGCTTTACTTTAAAAAAATTATTTGTCACTGCTATCTGCCTGTTCCTGATCGGAACCATAATGGCTGCTGTTACCCCGGTATTTTCCCTCCTGCTTCTGGGCCGTCTGATCCAGGGTGTGGGAACAGGTATCGCCCTGCCTCTGATGTTTAATATCGTACTGGAACAGGTTCCTGCCGAAAAACTGGGACTGATGATGGGAATTGCCTCCCTGATCACAGCCATGGCTCCTGCTGTAGGACCTTCCGTTGGAGGTATGTTAGTAAGCAATTTCGGATGGAGAATGATCTTCATCTCTCTGATCCCATTGCTCCTGCTCTCCTTTTTCCTGGGAGTTTTTTCTATCCGTCAGGTAACAGAAACAGAAAAAATTTCTTTCCAGTGGCTGGACTACATATTTCTGGCTGCAGGCTTCGCCTGCTTTATCTTTGCCACCAGTACAGCCTCAGGCGCAGGATGGATCAGCGTCCAGGTACTGGGACTTCTGGCAGCCAGCATTATCTGTATCGCGATATTCTGTCTGAAATGTAAAAAAAGCGAAACACCCCTGATCGATATCCGGGTATTTTGCTGCATTCCTTTCAGCCTCAGTGTACTGGTCCTTGTTTTCATTCAGTTTATCTGTCTGGGACTTGGATTCCTGATCCCCAACTATGCCCAGCTTGTACTTGGTGAAGAAGCCTTCCTGGCAGGGTGCCTTCTCCTTCCCGGCTGTATCATCGGCGCTATCCTCTCTCCTATAAGCGGCAGGATCCTGGACCGTTTCGGAGCAAAGAAGCCTATCCTTTCCGGTAACTTCTGTATTATCCTGGCAACGGTATGCTTCAGTATCTTTGCTTTACGGCTGAACATTGGAACCTTTATCGTATTCTATATATTCTTTGCCTTCGGTCAGGGCTTCTCTGTAGGAAACACCATGACCAACGGCTTAAAACAGCTGACTCCGGAGTTAAATCCTGACGGAAACGCAGTGATCAATACCCTTCAGCAGCTGGCAGGCGCCATTGGCACCTCCATTATCACCACCATAGTAGCGGCCTCCCAGGCAAAGCTTCCTGACGATCTGGCAACAGCCACTGCCCAGGGTACTCAGTATTCCTTCTATCTTCTGGCAGTGCTAGCTGTAGCTGTGATCTGCTGCTCTTTAGGCGTCTTTGCACTTACCGGAAAAAAGAAGAAGCTGTCGCATTAATCATGATTGAGAATATTTAGTGCAACAGCTCCGTAGCTTTGTCTGATCATTCTGAGATTACAGAAAGAATGAGGACAATAAGATACAGATTCCCATAAGAATGGGCTGATGAAGTACATATACCCAGATGGTTTTCCTTCCGATAACTGACAGTAAAGGGATCCGGACGCTTAGTAAGCTCCGGATTCCTTTGCTTTTCATAAGAACAGGATACAAAAACCATCCTGTCCAGTACAGGAAGATCCAGGGCAGCACAGGAAAGTAATCACTGGAATAAAATCCCGGTCCCGGAAATCCCAGAATTGTGAAAATACCGGAGTACAATCCATCCGGGAGACGCAAGATTTCTCCCCCTATCTGCAGATAGCCGTTCTGAATATGATAAGTCAGAGCAAACAGTATCAGACAGATCCCGGCTCCCAGAAGAGGCGGGATCTTTTCTCCTGATTTTGAAAAAGGAATGGTCAGTAACACCCCGCATCCAATAAAATTAAGGATACCGAAAAGGATCACTTCATCCGGGATGGCCAGCCAGGTCACAGCGGTGATCAGCAGGCCCAGGCCATTAAGGAGCAGACCTCTTTTCAGACTGTTGGCAGCTCCGAATCTCCAGGAAAAACCGGAGATCAGGATAAAACTCCAGCAGATCCCCTGCTGCCAGAGGAAAGCAGCGGTCGATCCCAGCCAGTCAGGGTTCTGCCCGTATATAACAAAAATATCATAAGAAAAATGATAAAGGACCATGTTGATCAGGGCAAGACCCCGCAGAGCATCTACAAGGTAATATCTGGTCTTGGTTTTTCCCGTTACAGACTCTGTCATTTTTTCACTCCTATACCAAACTGGTTTTCATAAACTGGTTTCCCGCTCAAATGGATTTTCTCTTCAGCCTCTGTATCCCCTTCTCTATCTGATATAAACAGCTGCTTCCCAGGGAGCAAAAGCCCGGCTCTCCAATGGCTTCTCCGGATAGTTTCCGATGAGGAATTTTGTCTTTTCTTTCTCCCATTCTTCCGGCATTGTAAAAGCAGCTTCCTGGTCCGAAAAATTCAGCACTACAAACATTTTCTGGTCCTGATCATTCCTCTCGTAAATATATAGCTGCTGATTATCCGGCTCATATTCTTTAAAATCCCCGTATACCGCAATAAGATTCTCTTTTCTCATACGGATCAGCTTCTGCATGTAATGAAAGATAGAATCCTCGTCTGCCAGAGCTTCTTTTACATTGATCTCTTTGTAGTTGGGATTTACCTTCAGCCAGGGAGTTCCGGTGGTAAAACCGCCGTTTTCCTCATCACTCCACTGCATAGGAGTTCTGGCATTGTCTCTTGCCCGGTAGCGGATACCGTCTAAGAGTTTCTCGGGATCTTCCCCGCCCTTTATGACTCTTTCTTTCCAGCAGTTGTGGATCTCCACATCATCATAGTCTTCAATAGAGTCAAAAGAAACATTGGTCATGCCGATCTCTTCTCCCTGATAGATGTAAGGAGTCCCTTGCATAGTCATCAGCATAGTATAAAGGAGCTTCTGGCTCTCTTTCCGGTATTCCCTGTCATTGCCTCTTCTGGAAACGGTTCTTGGCTGGTCATGATTGGTCCAGTAAAGGCTGTTCCATGCCTTTCCGTTCATGGCCACCTGCCATTTACTGAGGACTGCCTTTAATTCCGGCAGAGGCACCTTCCGGTAAGCCCATCTCTCCCCGTCTACGGTATCCAGGTCATCATGCTCAAACTGGAAGACCATGTTCAGCTCATGGGTATCCTTCCCTGCATATTTGAGAGCCTCATCCAGAGGGACATCGGACATTTCCCCTACGGTCATAATATCGTATCTGGAAAGGACCTCCCGGTTCATCTCATGGAAAAACTCGTGGATCCTGGGTCCGTTCTGATAATTTTCCGCTCCGATCCTTCCCTTCCTGGGGATCCCGTCAGGAAGTCCCGGAACCTTGGAGTAAAGGTTTGCCACGTCCATTCGGAATCCGTCGCAGCCCATATCCAGCCAGAACTTCATCATATCATAGATCTCATAGCGCACCTTCTCATTTTCCCAGTTCAGATCCGGCTGCTTTCTGGTAAACAGATGAAGATAATACTGTCCTGTAGTCTCATCAAATTCCCAGGCAGGGCCGGAAAAATAAGAAGTCCAGTTGTTAGGCTCCTTACCATCTTTGGGATCTCTCCAGATGTAATAGTCCCTGTAAGGATTGTCCTTGGATTTTCTGGACTCCACAAACCAGGGATGCTCATCTGAAGTATGATTTACCACCAGGTCCATAACCAGCTTCATACCTCTTTCGTGAATCCCCGTCAGCAGAGTTTTAAAATCCTCCATAGTGCCGAACTCATCCATGATATCCCGGTAGTCGGAAATATCATAGCCATTGTCGTCATTAGGGGATTTGTAACAGGGAGACAGCCAGATCACATCAATGCCCAGTTCCTTCAGATAGTCCAGCTTACTGATGATCCCGGGCAGATCTCCGATCCCGTCTCCGTTGGAATCCATAAAGCTGCGGGGGTAGATCTGATATACCACCGCCTCTTTCCACCATGCTCTTTCCATAGTGTTGTACCTCCGTTGTCATTAATATGATGTCAGGGTAGACCTTTTGACCCTGATATCATAAATTTTGTATAAACTCTTTGAGTGCCTGCTCTTCTCCGTGGAGAGACCCCTGTATCATAGGGGGCCGTCCGCCGCCCTTTCCCTGGAAACGGGCGTTCAGTTTCTTTCCGGCGTCCTGTATATCCCGGGATCTGCTTCCCAGCACATACTGGTAGCCTTCTTCATCACTTCCAACAAAAACTCCGGCAAATCCTTCTGTCATATCCATAGCCGCATTGACAAAATTTCTTCTGGCCCCTGCATCCAGCTCTTCAACAAAAAGAAAGATACTTTTTCCCGGATCTGTCTTAGCCTGGTTTCCTGCTTCTTCCAGGCAGAGATCCACATACCGCTGCTGAAGGTTTTTGATCTTTTCTTTCTGACGGTTTACTTCCTGTCCCAGGCGCTCCACCGCCTGAGCTGTGTCCTCCTGCTTTGCAGAAAGCAGATTGGAGATCTTCACCACATTTCGTTCTTTCATCCGGTAATCCGAAAGAGCCCGGAATCCGCAGAGCATAGATACACGCATGCCGCCTTTATAATGGATAGCGCCTACGATCTTGATCAGGCCTATGCTCCCGGTTTCCTTTACATGGGGAGCACAGCAGGCGCAGCTGTCATACCCGGGGATCTGAACGATCCGCACCTGGCCTTCAATCTCGATCTTGCTTCTGTATGTAATATTTTTTAATTCTTCTTCACTTGGATACAGGACCACTACCGGGATATTCTCCGCCACCGCCTGGTTGGCTTCCATCTCGATCTGTTCCAGATCCTCCTGGGTGAGAACCCCGTCATAGTCCATAGTAACTTCTTCGGCTCCCAGATGAAAGCCTACGTTATGATATCCGAAATGCCGGTTTACCAGCCCGGATACGATATGCTCTCCCGTATGCTGCTGCATCTTGGAAAACCGTTCCTCAAAGTCCAGTTTCCCTTTGATCTCCTCTCCTTCTTTTACGGGAGAAGTAATATAGTGAAAAACTATCCCATCCTTTTCCTGGACATCTGTCACAGGGATCTCTCGGCCGTCTTCTGTATAAAAAAAGCCAGTATCGGCGCTCTGTCCTCCTCCTTCGGGGAAAAAGGCAGTTCTCGTAAGAACTGCCTGATAACTTTCCCTGCATTCGGTACAGGACAATACCCTGGCCTGAAATTCTTTTGTATAGCTGTCTTTATAAAAAAGTTTTTCTGTCATCTTTCGCCTCCGTATACCCGGATCACAGAAGATACTTTATGTACCGCATTCAATCCTTCCACGATCATCATAGCGTCATTAAAGTTTCCTTCTCTTACCTTGGATGTTACGACTACGATCTCCGCCAGATCCCCGTCTTTGTGCTTCTGGATCATCTGGGCAATGCTTACATTATTATTTCCCAGCACACTGGCGATCCCCGCCAGCACACCGGGGCGGTCATCTACATGAAGGCGCATAAAGAAACGGCTTTCAATATCTTCCGCCTCTTTCACAGGGATGTTCTTATAGCAGGTGCAGCTGATCCTTCCGGTACAGTTGAAGAGAATATTCCGCACAATATCGAATACATCTCCCACTATGGCGCTGGCCGTGGGCATCTCCCCGGCTCCTCTTCCATAGAACATGGCATCTCCTACTGCGTCGCCTTTCACGAAAACCGCGTTATAAGAATCATTTACCGTAGCCAGAGGATGATCCTGAGGAACCAGCATAGGCTGGACCCGCACCTCAATACCGGAGTCTGTATTTCTTGCCAGACCCATAAGTTTGATCACACAGCCCAGCTCTCTGGCATAGCGGATGTCCTTTGCGGAAATATGCGTGATCCCCTCTGTGATCACATCTTCAAAAGTCACTCTGGAATTAAAGGCAATGGAGGCCAGGATAGCCATCTTTCTTCCTGCATCCAGTCCCTGGATATCCGCAGTAGGATCTGCCTCTGCATAGCCCAGTCTGGTAGCCAGAGCCAGAGCCTCCGCAAATTCCATGCCCTCCTGAGTCATTTTCGTAAGGATAAAGTTGGTAGTACCGTTGACGATACCCACCACCTCTGACAGATGATTTCCTGCCAGACACTGTTTCAGAGGCCGGATAATAGGGATGCCGCCGGCTACCGCTGCCTCAAATAAAAAGTCCCGGCCATTTTCAGCCGCACAGTCCAACACTTCCTGTCCATGGGAAGCCACCAGGTCTTTGTTGGCTGTCACCACATGCTTTCCGGATTTTAATGCCTCCAGCATATAAGTTTTGGCCGGTTCGATACCGCCCATAACTTCTATTACGATCTCAATGGATTCGTCCTCCAGGATTTCTTTCCAGTTATTGGTCAGAAGTTCCGGCTCTTCGATCTTGGCCGCTGCCTTTTTCAGATTCCGGACCAGGATCTTTTTGATCTCCACCCTGGCTCCGATCTTGTCTTCCATGTCCTCCTGCTGCATTTTCAGGACTTTGTACACGCCGGTACCTACTGTTCCAAGACCCAGAAGGGCCACATTAATCACTTTTTTGCTCATTCTTTTCTTCCTTTTTTACTTCTACTCTTTCTACATACCCCTTCTTCAGCTTATTGCTCCTGCTCAGGGCTTTGCTCCAGCCCCCTACTTTGTTATACACCCAGAAGGAACGGGAAAAAAGGCCTTTTGCCTTTCCCATTTTTTCTTTGGTCGTATTGGTATAGATCGAACCGCCGCACTCCATAGGAGTTCCCTTTATGATATGGGCGATCAGATCAGACTCACAGGTCACATCATCAGGGATCTCTGTATAAGCCAGACCGATGCAGTCTGACTTATGGGCATCGCTTCCTCCGGTTCCCGGAAGGCCGTACTGTTTGGCTATGGCTTTCGCTTTATCATTTACTGACTGTGGCTCACAGGCATTAAAAATCTCCATAAAATCAAATTCCTTCAGGATATCCGGATTCCGCTGATAGGCCTTGGCATTCATAAAACTCATGTATTTTTCCCCGCAGGGATGGGCCGGTCCCAGAATGCCGCCGTAATTGTGGACGATAGGGATCAGCATCTGCACCGGGATCCCCCGAAGCTCCAGAAGACGGAGCTTTATAGTCTCCGGCATGATCACCAGGATATGTCCGGCGTCCAGAGTATCATACTCGATCCCTTTCAGTACCAGAAAATCCTGATACTTGTCACCTTTAATATTTTTCTTCCAATACCGGTATCCCCCATAAGAATCGTGATCTGTCACCAGCATACCGCCGAATCCCTGATTCCGCAGCATACGGATATACTGTTCAATAGGTACTTTTCCATCCGGGGAACCCTCCCGTGTATGGCAATGCATATCAATCTTCACGACAACCTCTCCTTTCCTGATCAGATACTCAGAAAATGTCCGGCTACTTGCCGAATCGCTGTCTCAGTCCCTGGATCTTTTCTTTTGGGATGATCAGATTAAATCCCTGTGGATTGATGATGACCCCTTTTGCCACGGGGATCAGCACCTTCTCCAGGTTATCAAAGCCTACCAGCAGGGCCTGAAGCTTTTTCTCTTTATCAAATTTCCGAAATTCTTCCGCATCTGTAAATAAAGGCTGATAGATATCTCCCTGATTATTTTTAATATAGGGCACCTGGACATTTTTCGGATCCTGTCCGTTTTCCGGTCTCTGCACCGCCATCAGATATCTGCTCCTGACGGTATTTGCGGCTACCTCTTCCTCCAGCTCCGGAAGATTCTGTTTTTCTTCATTTGCCCCTCCTCTGCGCAGCTCCTGCATAAAATAAATGCCGGATAACTGAAGCTGAGGATTGAATAACGGCTGTTTCTCTTTAGGCAGGGAGGAAAAATCCGGTTTCTTTACAATTTCTTCCAGCTCCAGCTCTGTCCCTTCCCGGTCCTTTTCATAGAATACCACAGCATTTACCCCCAGGGTATACAAAGTGGTATAGAAGCTTAAATAGCTTTTATTTTCAACTTTGATAGCGGCAACAGGATTTTTCTTGTCTGTAAGAGGTTTTACCGCCTTCTCCAGATCTTCCTTGCTCTCGAAGACCCATACCTGGTCATTAAAGCTTTCCGGATCACAGATCACATAGGGCAGCCTGGTAGCCCTGGAAAGAATGGTATAAACTTCTCCCAGCGTCTGTATTTTTCTGATCAGTTCTTTTCTGTTATCATCCATTTTGTTTCTCCTAATATGTTCATCTTTCTTACGTGTCTAGTATACACCTTTTTCCCTTATTTGTCCCTGGAAATCAGGAAAAAAACAGAAGGCTGAAAAAGGCCACTTCTCCCTGGCACCAGTAGGGCATGCTGCATTCTTCGGCCAGTTTATCCACCTGAACACAGTAGGCGGAAAGGCAGGAGGCCACTCTCTTTGGAAAGCGGCAGGGGTTTCCTTCCTTCTTTTCACATCTCTCGCAGATCTGGCAGGGCCCCGCCATAGCCGGGAGAAAATCTTCCAGCTTGCCGGAAAGCTGATCGATCAGTCCCCAGGTCATCTGATTATGCCGGTGCTTGATAACTCTGGTCTCCCGGTCATCTGTAATATCTTTTACAGGAGTAACCGTCTGGAGTACCAGCACCCGTTTAAATTTTCTGGTCTTCTCTTCCATTTCCTCAGGAGTCCCGCATTCCGGTGGACATGAATAGTTATTCCCATAATTTCCGCAATAATTTATCTCACAGTACTTTCTCAGAGAATGATCAAACTGGATCTTCTTAGCAGAAAGTATTTCGCAATTGTCAAATCCTGCTTCTTTTGCTTCTCTTAACAGATCTTCTTCCTGTATCATTTTCTGTTTCCTCCCTGAATTATTAAGCTGCCGTCTGAATATCTCAGAACTGTTCCATCAGCATGTTCCCCATCTTAATTAACGGAACAGTTCTAGCATTCTATAATGTTTATTGCGACAGCCCTACACGAAATCCGTATTCTACAGTTCCCTGTTCCCACTGGCCCTGCACCAGATATACAGAGCCGGGCTTGGCGGTAAACTCCAGATTTCCTTTTTCATTTTTTGTCACTTCCACATCTGTTCCATCCGGAATCTGGTCAGTACTGTCCTGGTACTGTCCCAGAAGGGTCTCATCCCATACCAGAAGTTTTACATTCCCGGGCACTTCATCAAACTCCAGTTCCATGGTCATAGGTTCTGAAATTTTCTTCACTTCCACCGGCTCTGTCTGGAGAACATGGGCCGCGTCTGTAGTAACCGACTGGCTTTCCCCGCTTTCATCTGTATAGGTCCAGGTATAGCCAAGAGGATCCGGGATCATCACCGTCGCAGCTGCCAGTTCATCGGTATAACACACATTCAGATGAGGCAGCTCTGCGGGATCCTTTTCTACAAAAAGTTCCTCCAGATAGTGTCCGTATTTATCAATATATTCCTGGTTGGACTGCTGGGTTCTTTCCATTTTTGTGATCCCGTTGTACTGGGCAGGATAAGACTCAGCGATAACGCCGTTTCCCCAGATATTCAGCACATCTCCGCTGTTCAGGTCTTCCTGGGTGATCTTTTTCCCATCCTCATCATAGAGTTCTCCCTCCGGTATATTTCCGTCAAAAGGGTATTCATCTGTTAAATTTACAAAAATGCTGTTTCCATCCTCTTTTTCTAAATAAACAGCCTTTAAGGCATATTCCCCCTGGATCTGGGTCTCCTCCTGGGGCTTCTCTGAAGAAAATTGATTTTTCAGCATATTGGCCGCCACCAAAATGACCAGTGTCACCAGCAGTACGCCAATATAGACAATAGGACTTGTATTATTATTTCTCATAAGACCTGCCACTCAAAATATGTTTAAATATACTTAAACGCATCGAGAAATTGAAGCCCTTGCGGATGCTTCTTACTGTTTCAATGTGTATGCTTTGACGATTGCAGGCAATACGCTACTCACAAGTTCTTGTACACTCCACAGTCGTAAATTCCCGAAATAGCCTTCGGTACACACTTACGTTTGCTTGATTATGCAACCTCGTAAGTTACAGCATCTCTAAGATTAAGACTTGAATTAAAATCCCTATCTTCCATGTAGCCACATGAACAGCGATATATTCTGTCGGAAAGTTTTAAGTCTTTCTTGATACTTCCACAACAATGGCACATCTTAGAAGATGGATACCATCTATTTACAATTCTTAATCCAATACCATTATCATCACATTTTGCTTTTAACTTTGTTCTAAATTCATAAAATTTCTGTGACGCAACAGCTTTCGACAGATGTCTGTTCTTCATCATGCCTGATACATTCAAATCTTCAATTGCTATATAAGACGGTTTGGTTTTCACTATCTCTGCTATAGTCTTATTGATGTAATCAGTACGGATGCTGTCTATCTTATGATAAAGTCTCTGTACTTTCAGCTTTTGTTTTTGTATATTCTTCTGAGTGGACTCTCCTTTCTTTAAATTCTCATACTTGCGTGAAAGACGTCTTTGTTCTCTACGCAGTTGTTTTTCCAATCTCCTTACTCTTACCGACTTATTGATGTTCTTATAGGTTTTACCATTTGAAACAATCGCAAAATCTTTTAGACCTAAGTCTATTCCAATGCCCTCATTGTTATTCTTAGTAATTTGAATATTGGGAATTTCAACAAGGACAGATACGTAATATCTTCCTGCTTTAATGGATACCGTACCACTTTTAATTTTCCATCCATCCTTAGTCGTTGGGATATAGCCTTTTTCTTTCAGGCGTACCCATCCCAAAGTCGGAATCTTAATTCTATGTCTTTCACAATAACAATCCTTTGGGTTATTTTTAACGAAATACATTCTTACATCAGACTTGCCTTTCTTTTTGAACTTCGGAAAAGCGCTTTGATGTTTGAAAAACCTTATGAATGCTGTACATCCATTTTCAATAGATTTCTTTACAGCTTTTGAATACACTTCTTTTATCCATGCTTTATCAGGATGATTGGGGATATATTCACGATTAAGCCATACGCTGAAACTCTTACCAGTCATAAATTTCTTACCTTCATCATACAATGCTTTGTTATGACTAAGATAGAAATTATAAACGTATCTACAAGTACCAATCGTCTTATCAATCTTGATTTTTGCTCGACTGTCGGATTGATTTCCGTCTTGAAGTTCTTTAGCAATTTCCTCATCTCCTACTCATTTTCTGCCTTTAAGGATACCATAATCTTCTGCCTGACACAACGGGAAGAATTCTTCCAAAAGCAGATATACATATAAAAAAGATGAATGGCTAAATTCCTTAAATCCCAAATCCAGCTATACCTTTTTAGAGTAGATACGGTTGATTTCATAATTTTCTAAATTCAACCGTTTGCGGGCTATTAAAAAACAGCCTCGAAAGAAGCTGTTTTTTAATCTGACTTTTCAAGAAACCTGTTAAAATTGTCAAAAAGCCTTTTGGGCTCTATTTTTTTAAAACTTCTTCATATAAATTATTGCCCTGGGAGTCTATGACCACGATCACCGGAAGATTTTCCACCTCCAGTTTCCGGATAGCCTCTGTTCCCAGATCCTCATAAGCGATCACTTCCGCCTTTTTTATACACTTGGAAAGAAGTGCGCCTGCACCTCCCACAGCGGCAAAAAAGACAGCGCCGTTGCGGACAATGGCCTCTGTGACCTCCGGTTTTCTCTTGCCTTTTCCGATCATCCCCGTAAGGCCCAGATCCAGAAGTCTGGGCGTATATTTGTCCATACGGCTGGCTGTGGTAGGTCCTGCTGAACCGATAGGCCTTCCCTCTCTTGCCGGGGTGGGGCCCATATAATAGATCACATTGCCCTCCAGCTCAATAGGAAGCTTTTCTCCCCGGTCCAGAGCCTGGGACATCCGCAGATGGGCCGCATCTCTGGCTGTATAAATGGTTCCTGTAATATAAACATAATCCCCTGCCCTCAGAGTCTTAACCTCTTCCCGATCTAAAGGGGCTTTCAGATATCTGTCCATGTTCCTTCCTCCTGTTCATCTTTAGATGGTCCGCACAATATGGCGGTTTACATGGCAGCACATATTTACTGCTACCGGAAGTCCCGCAATATGGGTGGCATAAGTATTGATGTTCACTGCCAGGGCAGTTGTGTCTCCGCCCAGGCCGGCAGGTCCCAGACCGATCTCATTGATCTTTGCAAGGAGTTCCTCCTCCATCTCTCTGATATGAGGCAGGGGAGAATGGACGCCGATCTCTCTGGTCAGGGCTTTTTTCGCCAGGATAGCAGCTTTTTCAAAAGTGCCCCCGATACCAACGCCTACTACTACAGGAGGACAGGCATTTGGCCCGGCTTCCTTTACGGTATTGATAATAGCCTCTTTCACCCCTTCTGCGCCGTCTGCCGGCTTCAGCATCCATATCTTACTCATATTCTCGCTTCCGAATCCCTTTGGAGCCAGTGTGATCTCCACCTGATCTCCGGGAACGATCTCATAATGGATCACTGCAGGAGTATTATCTTTGGTATTTACTCTTAAAAGAGGATCGCCTACCACGGATTTTCTCAGATATCCTTCTTCATATCCCTGACGTACCCCTTCATTTACAGCCTCTTCTACACTGCCGCCCACAAAGTGTACCTCCTGGCCGATCTTCAAAAATACTACCGCCATACCTGTATCCTGACAGATAGGGATCATGTCCTTTCCCGCAATATCCAGGTTTTCCAGCAGCTGCCCCAATATCTGTTTTGCCAGGGGTTTGGACTCCTTCTCATAAGCCTCCCTCATAGCCTTTTCCATATCCGGAGCCAGATAATGATTGGCCTGGATACACATTTCTTTAATGTTTTCTGTAAGCAGACGGGTGTTTACGTCTCTAACCATGTCTCTTCTTTCCTCCATTTTTCTAACTTCTGTGAAGCTGACGGTTCAGGTCGATCCGGTTCAGATCATGGATATCCTCTGTCCGGTTGCTTCCGATCAGACCGATCAGCATATAATATCCCGTGGCAGGATCCTGGGGATAATCTTTGATCAAAGTAAACTCTTCAATCTTTCCCGTACTGGATATATGCATTCTGGGTCCCAGACATTCCATAACATGATCTCCGATCTGTACATGATTCTCGTCATAGTAAGAAACCGGAAGGTCTTTTTTTACCGCTTCACGTACCTGCTCTTCAAGCCAGTGCAGATCCACCGAAGGCTTTTCTTCAAAAAGCAGCACAAAACCATGGCGCACATCTGAACGGGGACCGTCCTGGGCATATCCTTCTCCCATAAAATAAACACACAGATCCTCCAGGGTGTGGGCCATCTTTCTGTATGCCACAGATTTATGCACGATCCTGGCAATATTCTCCGGTAAAGGTCCGAACATATTTGGTCTGGTGATAATGATCTCCTCACCGATCCCTACCAGGAGATCTGCGTTTCTTTTCAGAAAGGGATGGATCAGTTCAAAATGTTCCACGATCACCATTTTACCATATCCGGCAGCCTCCAGGATCGCTTCTGCCAGCACATGCATCTGGGTAAAAGCAGATTCAAAACGGATATCCAGATGATAGGTATGGGGAGAAAAAGGATCTGACAGATCTTCATGAAGCAGAGGCAGAGGGCGGATATTTACCCCCTCATCATCATTGGTCAGATCCAGACCCGGAAACATTCCTTTGATCAGCAGGCTTTTTCCTGCTCCCGCATCACCGATGATCCCGATGATATGATCAAAAGGACTGAGATACATCTGGCTCAGCTGCATTCCCAGATCTGCCATACGGCGGTTTCCTCTGGGGGCAAAATAAAAACTGTACAGGTTGCTGTCCTGCATTTGTCTTGAATATGCCATAAATTTTTCCTTTCAGATTAAAGTTCAGAAGACCAGACACGCTTTTAGGATCCTTCTGCAAGCGGTCTGGCCTTCCATATTTCAGGAATGCCAAAGCATCCCTGCTACAGTGCATATGTCAGTTTTACCGGCATTTTCCTGCTTTTCTCAGAGCAAGTATCCTCTCCATCTCATTGTAAACAATCATGTAGCCTTCGTCAACACCCATGCCCGGCTTTGCCAGGATCTGGTCCGGCTTTGTAGCCATAGCACAGTTTACGCATACCTGGGCGGAACGGTCTGTCTCATTGCAGGTTCCTCCCTGATAAGCGCCGAATCCCTTTTCCTTGCAGTAAAGAACAGCTTCCACAATATTATTGATTCCTCCCAGGTCAGGAGTCTTGATCTGGGCCATATGCCCTGCCTTATTGTCTGCAAAATATTTTACATCTTCCAGAGTATTGCACCACTCATCGGCAACCAGTTCTACATGAATACCTCTTCTGTCTACTTCTTCTCTCAAACCTTTCAGACAGAGCATCTGTTTTTCTCTTTCCTCTGCATCCATGGGGCCTTCGATCCTTAAATGGAAAGGCTTGGCCGCTTCCTCCAGCTCTGCCAGATAATCCGCCATAGCCGGGTAATTGTCTACGCCGAAGATTGCCCCGATAGTTCCATATACATCAATATGGAAAATCGGCATATAGCTCTCGTCATGACGAAGTTTCAGCACACGGTCCCTAAGCCAGCCCACATAATCTTTCAGGATCTCTCCATGCTCTCCCAGCTTGGTCTGCACATTATTGATCAGGGCATGAGGCATAACAGCCGCGCCTTTTAAGATCATCTTATCCGCATTATCATAGCGGCTGTCTCCGGACTGGGTGAAGATAGGAATAGGCTCTTCTGAAACTGTTGTGCCGTACTCATCTGCCACCACTTCACACATAAGACGCTTTGTGGATTTTGCCACAGCATCCAGGATCGCCTGGCTCACGCCATAGCGGATAGCTGTATGGAGCCTCTTACCGTCTACCTGGATATTCTCCAGCATTTCACACAGGCCCTTAAAGCTGTCCGCTTCCCGGCCCACCAGCTCCGGTTTAATATATTTTTCAATAATGGGAATAAAATCTTCTGCCAGAAACAGCGGGTCGCGGCCCCCTGCTCCTGAATACTGGACAGCCGCACAGTCACCCCAGGCAATCTGTCCGTCTTCCAGGATCAGCATAACAGAAATGGCTTCTCCAGCCTGCCTTACAGACTTAAATCCGGGAGTCACCGTTTCTCCAAAATAAGCCGCCCCGTCAGATACGGCACCTTTTTTAATAGCTCTCTGATCGTCAAAGAAAAATCCGGTTCTGGCTTTAGAACACACAAGATCTACTATTTTCATTTTTTTCTCCTTTTTTGGGGAGCCGGAAGGGGATTTGGAGGGGAATGAGTGAGCAGTCCCTCGAAAAAAGGTTGGAAGCCTTCGAAGACGCCAGGGCCTTTTCTTGTTCAAAACCGTTTTCCATTTGCAGAAAAGACCCTGGTGTCTTCTTCAGCGGTTCTCAGTGCTTAAAGAGGGACTGGGATTCAGGTGTGCTTCCCATGGCTCCTCAGGCCTCCAACGGAGGTTCCGGCGGCTCCGCAAAAGATTGCCGCCTGCCCATCCTGCCGGTGCTTTCCGGCTCCGGTAAGTTACAGTTGATTAAATTTACGATATTTAAATGGATATTGTTCAAATTTTTCAGTTTTTTAATTGTGCTCTGGCGCTTTATGCGCTGCCTGTTTCGCTTTTACAAAATGTTTTGGAGAGAGGGAAAATAAATGTTCAGTTCCTCTGAAAGATATCGTAAGCCTCCGAAGACACCAGGGTCTTTTCTTGCTCAAAACCGTTTTTAATTCTCAGAAAAGACCCTGATGTCTTCTCCTGCTTTTCCAAGTGCTTGAAAAGGAACTGGGATTCAGGTACTTTTCTCAAGCTCCTCAGATCTCCAAAAGCGGCTCCAGCAGCTTCTCAAAAGATTGCCGCCTACCCCACCCAACCAAAACTTATTCAGCTCTGGTTAAGCTACAGTTGATTAAATCTGCACTCCTGCAGATCTGAAGCCGCAATTTCTTCCTGTTTGACTCACACCGGAGCAAAACCTATATCCCAGCCCCGGGGGGCCTGGTGGTGGAGATCAGGCGAATTTTAAAACGCTTTTGAGCCTGAACCCACCGCCTGGTGCTCTGGGGCTGAACACAGCCTTCTCATTCCTCCAGCTCTGAGGTGTCAGTTTCTTCTTTGCCTGACTCACGCCGACTGCAAAACCTGTATCCCAGCCCCGGGGTGCCTGGCGGTGGAGCTCAGGCGAATTTTAAAACGCTTTTGAGCCTGAGCCCACCGTCTGGCACTCCAGGGCTGAACACAGCACTTCCAGCCGTAAGTCAGTCCCCAGGAAACTGCCCCCTCAGACTCACTTCGGCTTACCTACCAGCCTTCCTTTGCTGATAGCATACACATCATCAATAACCATCTGGAAGGAGGCTTTTCTCTTTTCCATTTTCGCTCTGTGCTCGATCTTATTTCTGTTATAATTGATCAGTTCTTTTGGCAACGGCACATGAGCAGGATTCAGATACCGCACTGCGCCTTCAAAGTCACGGGCAGGAAGCATCTTTCCATAATTGTATTTGCTTGGGGCAAATGGAATGTCAATGACTCCAGCCTTTACTGCACGGATGGCTCCAAGGGCCAGATCTCCTTTGCCCAGTTCAAAACTCTTGTCTACAATCGCTCTGGTCTCTTCTTTGATAATAGCTTTCTCCAGCTCCAGAGCAGAGCTTTTCAGCTCCTGGTCTGCCAGCAGAGAAATTGCCTGTTTTGTACAGCGAAGTCCCTGGGCGTTGGCCTCCATGGTAGGCACGCCAATAGCCTCGTGAGGTGTTTTTACAATAACCTTTGTGGCCTTTGCCAGAGCTGCCACAGAACTTCCCCAGGAAATTACTGCGAAGGCTTTTGCCTCGTCCTGGGGGAATCCGCCCATCCACTGATGAAGAACAGTAGTCACTGTCACATCTTCATAGCCGTACTGTTCCAGATATTCTTCTGTCAGTTCTTCCAGAACACGGAGTGCTGCTACATCCTGTACCAGATTTCCACACTGTCCGTATCCCACGGTAATGTTTTTTACCCCCTGCTCTGCTGCCAGCATGGCCTCTATGATAGCCACCGCATTAGACATCGACGGGGGAACCAGAGTTCCCGTAAGAGGCCCGTAAGGCTCCCGGTTAATGGATACTCCTGCCTCTTCATAGATCCCGGTAAGACGGTCTACGTACTGCCAGTCATAGATCGTCCTTTCCAGGGGAACGTCTTTGGCATAAGGGATATTATAGGAGATCCCCCCGCCTTCATAGCTGGTAAATCCTCCTGCATAACAGATTTCTGTTAAAAGCCGGGCGTCCGGAGTGCCGTGGCGGACCTGTACGGGAATATCCAGATTTTCAATGATCTGACGGCAGCCGTAGACTCCGTGGTTTACCGCCGGGAAACCATTGAGCATAGATTTCCTGGTATGTATGGACTCTTTGATCCCGTTTTCCGCTTCTTCATAGCGGTTCTGCCTGGTATAAGAATCAATTGTAGTAGGAAGCAGATCTGCTTCCCCTTTATCCTGGAGATACTGGAGCAGCTTAATATGCTCATCGATGAGAGCCACTCCGGCTCTTGGCTGTATCAGGGTCTTCCGTTCTTTTTTCGCCGCAGCCAGTTTTCTTGAAAAACTTTTTGATTCTGGCATACTTTTGTGATACTCAATAGATTCGTCAAAATCTACATCTTTGCCCGTAGGCCATTGTCCCAGAATTTCTTTTCGGATTCCGTAAAATTCGTCATCCGACAGCTTCTTATTCATTATGTCCATAATCAGCGATCTCCTTCTTCATTATTTCCAGGGCAGCCACAGGGTAATACTGAGAAAGCAGACCCATGGCTGCCAGAATATACTTTTCATCAACCAGTATCTTCGCGCTTTCCGGTCTTAAAGAATTTGGCATCTGAGGATCATAAAGAGCCTTTGCGGCAATCTCCCTGACCTTCTCCCCGTGGATCAAGGCGCCTCCTGTAGCCACCACATATTTTACCTTCCTTAAATCCTTTCCGGACTGAAGGAAGGTCAGACCGGCAGGAGTATAGACCTGTTCCAGAGTTCCTGCATGGCGGGAAACAGCCGTCTGTACTGCCCCGCAGGCCAGAGCAAAGTCCATATGCCGCATCTCTTCATTGTCCGGTATATAATCTGTATGACTGCCGAGGAAATCCACCAGTTCCGGTATCCGTTTCCGGGGGATTCCTGAGAGAAGGGAAAGTTTCCGGTCTCCCACAGCTTCCAGGATCCCGTGAACGCTGTAGCGCATTCCGATATCCCCTTCTACGCTTCTTTTTGCATAGGGTTCCTGAAGCCCTTTCATCACAGTTCCCACATTCGCCGGATTTCCTTCCGCAACCGAATACACATCTGTAGTAGCTCCTCCCAGATCTACCCCGACCAGTTCTCCCAGCCCCGGATGATCCTCCCATCCCTCTGCCAGAAGCTCCATTGCCTCCATCATAGCGGAAGGAGTAGGCATGATGATCCCCGATACCAGATCCGCGGCTTTGGAAAGTCCTTTGCCCTGTACGATCCTTTTTAAAAAGATCTCCCGGATCTGTTTCTGAGCAGGGATCACATTCAGCTCTCCCAGTCTGGGCATTACGTTCTCACATACAAAAGTACTCCGGCCTTTCAGGATCTCCTGGCACTGATCCGCGGCATTGCGGTTTCCTGCGATCACAATGGGGCAGTCGTAACTCAAAGCAGACAGCACCTGGGCGTTATACAGGATATTTTCTGTATTTCCTCCGTCAGTACCTCCTGTAAGAAGGATAATATCCGGATGATATTCTTCAATTTCTTTGAAGTCACCTTTTGTCAGTTGAAAGGAATAGGTCTTCCACACCTTAGCTCCGGCGCCCAGGGAAGCCTCCCTGGAGGCCTGAGCGGTAAGATCCGGCACCAGACCGATAGAGATCATCTTCAGTCCCCCCGCCGCGCTGGAACAGGCATACCGCTCTTCAAAATCCAGAGGACCTGTTTCTTTTTCCAGGATCTCCAGCCCATGGTCCAGGCCTTCGTTAATATCTGTCTCCACTGTAGTATAGACAGCAGCCGTACCCAGGATCCTGCAGTCTTCCACATCTACAGCCGTCACTTTTGTATTGGTACTTCCAAAATCCACCAACAGGATTGGTTTCATTTTCTTCACCGCCTTGCTTATCCTTCTTCTGCTTCCGGTTTCTGTATCCCAAAGTCTTCATATAAAGCCGCGATAGTAGTTTCCGGAGCGGTCCCCGGTCCGAATACCCGGTCAAAGCCCATAGCTTTAAAACGCTTTTCCACCTCATTAAAGGGCTGCTTTCCTACAACAATATTACCTCCCACGTAGAGAAGGATCCCTTTTAATCCGGCCTCATCACATTTATCCCGCAGTCCCCGGCAATCCAGTTCTCCGTGTCCGTACAGAGAAGATACCAGGATCGCATCTGCCGCGGTCTCAATGGCGGCGGAAATATATTCTTCCTGGGACACCATAACTCCCAGATTGATCACTTCAAATCCTGCGTCTTCAAAAGCATGCTGGAGTATGGTGTTTCCCACCGCATGGACATCTGCGCCTATGACGCCGATCACCAGTTTTTTCTTATCCACTGTAAAACCTCTCCCTTCACATTTCCTGTTTTTTATGTTTCTGCCACATGATATTCCTTTTACCCTGGTATCACATTATTGATCGTATCCAGCAAAGTACCGTCACGGTATAGGACCTTAGCCACGACTCTGTCCCCCATTTTCACAGAGCGGGGAACACCGGCGATCTCCTCCGCCATTTCCTTCAATTCCCGGATGTCCCGGACAGGAAGACCTGCTTTTATCAATTTTTCTCTCAGTTCCTTCTGTCTGGGATTCACGGCAATACCTCTCTGGGTAACGATCACGTCCACCGTCTCTCCGGGAGTGGATTTACAGAGGACCTGATCTACGATAAGCGGCAGCCTGGCTCTTATCAGCGGCGCCACGATAATAGCAAGTTTGGAACCTGCCGCCGTGTCGCTGTGTCCTCCCGATCCTCCCATTATGTAGCCGTTGGAATCTGTATGCACATTTACATGAAAGTCCAGATCCACCTGAGTAGCTCCCAGGATCACCACATCCAGACTGTCCACCGCCGCGCTTTTTGCCGCCGGCGAAGCATAACGCATGGCCGAGATTTCCCGGTGTTTCGGGTTCTCCCGGATAGATTCGATTGCTTTCAGGTCAAAACACTGAACGTCCAGAATTGTGTCAAAGAATCCTTTATTTGCCATATCCACCATATATCCGGTAATGCCGCCCATGCAGAAACTGCCTTTAATGCGGTCCCGTTCCATCATCTCTTCCACATATTTTGCCACAGCCAGAGAAGCGCCCCCTGCTCCTGTCTGGAAAGAAAAGCCATCTTTTAAATAACCGGAAGACCGCACCACCTGAGCTGCCAATCCTGCGATCCGCAGGCCTACCGGATCTCTGGTGATCTTTGTGGTTCCGGAAACGATCCTGGCAGGATCTCCGATCTGAGGCACCTGGACTACATAGTCCACATAGCCTTCTTCAATGGACACGTCTCTGAGAGGATAAGGAACCAGATAGTCTGTGACTGCCACTACCTTTTTTGCATACATAGCGTCCGAAAAGGCATAACCAAGAGATCCGCAGGCAGAAGGTCCGTACTTTCCGCTGAGATTTCCCATAGGATCTGCACAGGGCGCCGCCAGAAAAGCAATGTCGATCTTGGACGCTCCCCTTTCCATATCTCCTGCCCGGCCTCCATGGGTGCGGAAGATCACCGGTTTTTCCATGATCCCCTGAGAAATGGCTTTTCCTACCTTTCCTCCCATATAGTTACATTCGATCTGGGTCACCACCCCGTTTTTAATGTGTTCAATGAGAGGTTCATGAATATCAAAAATCGAGCTGGCATTTACGGTCAGATCCCGGACTCCCATTTCTGCCGCAGCTTCCAGCACCATATTCAGTACATAATCTCCATTGCGCATATGATGATGGAAAGAGATAGTCATCCCGTCTTTCAATCCGGCCTTTGCTACCGCTTCCCGGACGGTTCCGATCAGTTTACTCATCTGCAGCCACCTCCATATATCGCCTTTTCCATTTCCAGCACCTGCATAGCCCGCTTTACAATAGGCGCATCGATCATCTTCCCCCGAAGAGAAATGACCCCTTTGCCCTGACGTTTGCCTTCTTCAATGGCATCCATGACGTCGTGAGCGTATTCGATCTCTGCCTCTGTAGGAGAAAATACTTCATTGACAATGTCCACATGCCGGGGGGAGATCACTGCTTTCCCGGCAAATCCCAGACTCTTGGCAAACTCCGTATCCTTTCTCAGGCCTTCCATATCCTCCACATCGGTAAAAGGCGTGTCATAAGCCTCTATGCCCCAGGCTCTGGCCGCGCATACCAGGCGGGTCCTGGCATAGAAGATCTCCTGTCCTTCTTTTGTTCTCTTACAGTGAAGATCTGCGGTAAGATCTTCGCCTCCCAGAAACAGTCCCGCCACCCGGGGATCTGCGGCAGCGATCTCAAAGGCTTTTTCTACCCCAAGAGCAGTCTCGATCAGAGGAAGGATCTTCACACTGCCTTGGCAAAGACCATTCTGCTCTTCCACCTGGGCCATATAAGCGGAAACCTCCCGGATCATCTGGCCGCCGCTTACTTTCGCGGGCATGATCATATCCGGCTTCAGAGGGATCACAGCTTCCAGGTCTTCTTTCCAGAACTCTGTATCTGTAGGATTGATCCGGACCACCACCTGGCACTGAGTGTAAGACTGATATTTCAGGGCATTTCGCACCAGGATCCTGGCAGCATCTTTCTCATCAGGAGATACGGCGTCTTCCAGGTCAAAGATGATGGTATCTGCCCCCAGAGTATCTCCGTTTATCAGCATATTCGGGGTATTCCCCGGCAAAAACAACATGGTCCTCCTCATTCTTTTACCACGCCCCCTCTTTTCAGCGCGGTCTCCATACGGGCCCGTATCACACAGTCTAAAGCGCCTTTGTCCTGAATAAAAATTTTCCCTGTAGAAACCCCAAATTCCTTTAACGTATCCAGGACGGTTCCCCGGATGGCGTCCATATACTGATTTGCTACCACGGAATCGATCTCCAGTATCAGTTCCGTATCCTCCGGCTCTACCTGGATAAACAGGTCGCTGGACTCCAGAGTCCCTGCTACTGCATTTTTTAGAATCTTCACAGGTCTCCTCCTTTCCTTCCCCAAAACTTATCTGGCCGCGCTTCTGGAAACCTGGGCCTGTGCCAGGATCTTCCTTTCCATCTCTATTGCCTTATCTTCCAGTTCGGCCACTTCTTTCCCAATACTTTCTACATATTCCGGATCCTTTATAGATTCCAGATTGATCTTTACATTAAATCCGGCCCCAAGAACAGCCGTTCTGGCCATCATAGTCGCTACAAGAGCATCTGTCACCGCAGTTTTATTTCCTTTTGCCACCATAATCTCCGCATAAGGCAGGATACCGCAGGCAGCCTTTGCCACAGACAAAGGTACTGCTACCGCTGCCTTCAGCCCATTCTGCATAGCCTCTGTCCTGGCGGCTTTTTCCTCCTCTGTATCCTTTGGAAGAGTCAGGGCCTGCATATACTGGTCAAAAGATTCACTGTCTCTTTTAATATCATCCAGAAGCTGATCCCGGACCGGCCTCATAGCTTCAATGGCCGCCTTCATCTCCTCTTCCGCATCTGCGTATTTTTTCTTTCCGATAGTCAGACCTGCCACCATCTCCGTAAGGGCTGCCGCCAGAGAACCAGCGAGGGCGGAAATACTTCCGCCCCCTGGTACTGGTTCATTAGAGGCTGTCTGCATGGCAAACTGTTGAATTGTCATATTTTTCATGGCATATACCTCTTATTCATTTTTTCATACATTTATTACAGTCTTGTCTCTAATACCTGTTTGGATTCAAAACCTTCCAGTCCTAAATAGTATTCCGCACAGTCTACCAGGGCCTGAAGGGGGATCAGTCCTACCACTTCACTTCCCAGTACATTGACGCCGTAGCGTCTTGCTTCCATACGTACTGTTTCAAATACTGTATAAACAGAAGTCTTGGTATAATCTGTCAGATTCATGGATACCTGAGCAATATTCCGGTCTTCCAGCATAACGCCCATAGCCTTGCAGTAACGGAAGCCGCCTTTGATGTGACGGATCTTATCTGCGATCTTCTTTGCGATCTCCAGATTGGAGGTATCCAGGTTGATATTGTAAGCGATCAGAGGCATTCTGGCGCCGATGGCTGTAACGCCTCCTGTAGGATGGATAGTATCCGGACCAAAATCCGGTTTCCACATAGGATCTTTCATCTTCTCTGCCATGCCTTCAAACTGGCCCTGGCGGATTTTTGCCAGATTTTCTCTGTGAGGAGCTGTAGCAGATTTTTCATAGAGGAAGAATGGCTGTCCGAATTTTTCAGAAGCTTCCTTGGCAACTGCTTTTGCCAGGGCATCTGCCTCTTCAACTGTTGCGTTCCGGATAGGAATAAAAGGAACTACGTCCACACAGCCCATACGTGGGTGCTGTCCCTGGTGTTTTGTCATATCGATAAGCTCTACTGCCTTTCCGATAGCCGCAACCATCGCCTGTCCCAAAGGCTCCGGCTCTCCGATAACGGTTACAACACTTCTGTTATGGTCTTCGTCAGAGCTGTAGTCCAGAAGCTTTACCCCTTCTACATTCCGGAAGCAATCGACGATCTTCTCGATTTTTTCTTTGTCTCTTCCTTCACTGAAATTTGGTACGCATTCAATAATCTTATCCATGGTCCTGTTCTCCTTTATCTCTTATGCTATTCCATATTTTATATCCATTCTTTGTGGTAAACGGTTTCACCCTTCTTTATTACAGTTTCAACCAGATTGATCCCTGTATGGTAAGGCAGATAATAGATGGAGGGATATTTGAGGAATACAATATCCGCCTGTTTTCCCGGTTCAATACTGCCGATCCTGTCTGCCCGGTCCACAGCTGCCGCCCCGTTAATGGTCAGAGCTGTGATCACTTCTTCTACAGACATGTTCATGTAAATACAGCCCAGAGCGACCAGCAGAGGGATAGAATTGGTAAAGCAGCTTCCCGGGTTCAGATCAGAAGCAAGGGCTACCGCGCAGCCTTCATCGATCATTTTTCTTCCCGGAGCATATTCCTCTTTCAGGCAGAAAGCCGTAGCTGGAAGGAGTGTACTGATCACTCCCGCTTCCTTCATCTGCCGGATCCCTTCCTCAGAGGCCTTCAACAGATGGTCTGCAGACACCGCACCCACTCTGGCGGCCAGCTGGGCGCCTCCCAGAGGATACATCTCATCTGCATGGATCTTCAGCTTAAATCCCATCTCTTTTGCCTTTGTCAGATAATATTCTGAGTCTTCAATATTAAAAACTCCCTGCTCCGTAAAAATATCTGCAAATTCCGCCAGATCTTCTTCCCGGACTTTCGGCATGACATTGCGGAGCATCTCATCCAGGAACTCCCGCTCTTTCCCCTTCCACTGGGGAAGGACACTGTGAGGTCCCAGAAAGGTCCTTACAATGTCTACCGGATGTTCTTCGTCCAGTTTTTTCATAACACGAAGCTGTTTCAGCTCTGTGTCACAATCCATACCGTAGCCGCTTTTTCCTTCTACGGTAGTAACTCCAAACTCCAGCATACGGTTCAGACGGTCTCGTCCGGCTTCTTTCAGCTCCTCTTCTGAAGCATTCCGGGTGGGAGTCACGGTAGCGTTAATGCCCCCGCCTCTTTCCATAATGGACATGTAGCTGTCCCCTTTTAATCTCCAGGAAAATTCATCTGCCCGATATCCTCCGAAGATAAAGTGGGTATGAGAATCTACAAACCCGGGAAGGACAGTTTTCCCAGAAGCGTCCAGGACTTCATATTCTTCCATGTTGATCTTCTGATCCAATTCTTCCGTGGTCCCTGTTTCTACGATCTTATCCCCATGGATCAGCACTCCCCCGTCCCGGATCAGTCCGATATCTGCCATTTCCTTTCCGAATTTCGGTGCCTTTCCCCGGCAGGTAACCAGTTCAGAGGCATGACGTATATATCTTTTTTTCATTTTCCGACTCCTGTTATGCAGCAACAGCTTAGTGATGTTTGTGATGGTGAACTTCCGGAACTACATCTTTGCATACTCTCTCGATCAGCTCTTCGCTGGCCAGATAAGGCATGGTGATATAATCCTGTCCGTTTCTCTTCTGATTGTATTCAGCCACAGTCTCGATGGAATGTTCACATCTGCCCCAGCTTCTTCTGGAAACGCCGATCATTGTATCCCATGGGATAGCGGCATTGATGATCTCATCTACTCTCTCGCTGCCGTCCAGTACCAGTCCGAATCCGCCGTTGATAGCTTTGCTGATACCTACGCCGCCGCCGTTATGGAGAGCTACCAGGCTCATGCCTCTGGCTGCGTTTCCTGCATAGCACTGTACAGCCATATCAGCGGTAATGTTAGAGCCATCATAAATATTGGAAGTCTCTCTGTATGGAGAATCTGTTCCGCCGGTATCGTGATGATCCCGTCCCAGCATAACCGGTCCGATCTCTCCGTTTCTCACCATTTCATTAAATTTCAGGGCGATATCTCTTCTTCCTAAAGCATCCTGATACAAGATACGGCACTGGGTTCCCACAACCAGTTTATTTTTCTCTGCGTCACGGATCCAGATATAGTTATCTCTGTCCTGACTTCTTCTGTTAGGATCAATCACTTCCATAGCCGCATGGTCGGTCTTTCTCAGATCCTCCGGTTTACCGCTTAAGCAGCACCAGCGGAAAGGTCCGTATCCGTAATCAAAAAGTTCCGGTCCAAGGATATCCTCTACATAAGACGGGAAGATAAATCCTTCACTGGTATCTTCACTGTTCTTGGCGATATCTTTTGCTCCTGCGTCAAATACGGCCTTCATAAAGCTGTTGCCGTAATCAAAGAAGTAAGCGCCTCTCTCTACCAGCGTTTTGATCAGATGATAATGTTTGATCAGTGTCTGGTCTACCAGTTCGCAGAAACGATCCTTGTCATTTGCCAGCATTTCGGTTCTCTCTTCAAAGGTAAGTCCCTGTGGGCAGTAACCGCCGTCATAAGGCACATGACAGGAGGTCTGGTCAGACAGCAGTTCGATCTTAATATTGTTATCCACTGCATACTGAAGGAGATCCACAATATTGCCATGGTAGGCAATAGAGATTGTCTCTTTCCTGTCCATATATTCTTTCGCTACCCGGAAAGCCTCTGCCGCGTCTTCGATCACCAGACTTACCCAGCCCTGATCATGACGGGTCTTGATCCTGGAAGCGTCTACTTCCGCAATGATACCTACGCCGCCGGCAATCTCAACAGCTTTTGGCTGAGCGCCGCTCATGCCGCCAAGTCCGCTGGTAACAAAAAGATGCCCTGCCAGATCTCCGTCCTGAGGTACGCCCAGGAACTTACGTCCTGCATTCAGGATAGTATTGAAAGTGCCATGAACGATTCCCTGGGGACCGATATACATCCATCCGCCGGCTGTCATCTGTCCATAGGAAGAACAGCCCATAGCGGTAGCTTTTGCCCAGTCTTCCGGATTGTCAAACATACCCACCATAAGGCCGTTAGTAACAATAACTCTGGGGCTGGACTCATGAGATTTAAACAGTCCCATAGGATGTCCGCTCATCATAACCAGTGTATGATGATGGGTCAGCTTCTCCAGATATTTCTTGATCAGCTGATACTGCATCCAGTTCTGGCATACCTGTCCGGTCTCTCCATAGGTAACCAGTTCATAAGGATAAAGGGCTACTTCATGATCCAGATTATTATCGATCATTACCTGGAAGGCTTTTCCCTCAATACATTCTCCCTTATATTCATCAATAGGTTTTCCATAAATCCTCTCCTTCGGCATGAAACGGTA